>CEOO01029828.1_pt1 | contig 46658 bp, 45 predicted proteins | sample 530321 | NCBI WGS metagenome assembly CEOO01 (sample SAMEA2619927, study PRJEB7988) | marine metagenome | biome: marine biome (ENVO:00000447); feature: surface water layer (ENVO:00002042); material: "saline water (ENVO:00002010), including plankton (ENVO:xxxxxxxx)" | depth 5 m
AACTTTTTTTTTCAAAAAAAACTTACTACATCTGGCAAAGAATCAAATAAAGCAAATAATCAAATGTTTAAGTTCATCAATGAAGCTATGGAAGGCTTTAAAGATATAAAAATTTTTAAAATAGAAGATTTCTTTTTTAAAGGATTAGAAGAAAATGCTAAAAAATTTAGAGACTTTATAATACCGAGTCTAGTTATATCTCAAGCTCCAAGATTTTTAATAGAGCTTATTTTTATAATCTTTATATCTTTAATGGTGCTATTGAGCATTAATTTAGATTTTTCTAAAGAGGAGTTATTCTCATCTATAGTGGTTTTCTCTTTAGCGGGAGTAAGATTGCTTCCAATTATAAGCGGAATTTCTTCTAGCTTATCAATAATTAAGTTCAACTATAATACAATTGATATCATTTATGATGATTTACAAAATTTTAGTTCGCTAGAAACAGAAGCTGACTCAGCTTCAAATGAAAAATTGGTTTTCAAAAATCTAAATCTAAGCAACGTTTCTTTTAAATATGAAAATCACAATGAATTTGTATTGAAAGATATCAGTCTAGATATTACTTCAGGAATGTCTCTAGGAATAATTGGTAAATCTGGATCTGGAAAAAGTACATTAGTTGATCTTTTGCTTGGATTTCTAAACCCTCATGAAGGAAAAATCCAAATAAATGGAATGCCATTTAGTAAGACTTTGGGTTTATGGAAAAATACTGTGGCATATTTACCACAAGAAGTATTCATAATTAATGATTCACTAGAGTCCAATATCGCCTTGGGTGAAAAAAAAATAGATAAAGACAAATTATTTTCTTCTATAGAGAAATCAGGCTTAAGTGATTTGGTCAGTAAATTAGAATTCGGCATAAAGACAAAGTTTGGTGATAGAGGCATAAAATTATCTGGTGGACAAAGACAAAGAATTGCTCTTGCCAGGGCTTTCTATAAAAACAGAAAAGTTATTTTTATGGATGAGGCTACGAGCGCCTTAGACACAGAATCTGAAAATGAAATCAATAAACAAATTGATAGCTTGGGTAAAGAATTTACTAAAGTTATTATTTCTCATAAACAGAACTCAGTTATAAATTGCGATTTAATAATTTGCTTGGAAAAAGGTAAAATAACTAATGTCGGATCTCCGAGAGATATCTTTAATAATCATTAATTTTTTATGTTGAAAGAAAGTTCAATCTTGATCACTGGAGGAACAGGCTCTTTCGGCAAAAAATTTGTTCCCCTTACTCTTAAGAAATATAACCCAAAAAGAATAATAGTTTTTTCAAGAGATGAGATGAAGCAATGGGAAATGGCTCAAAATTATTATAATGATAAGAGAGTAAAATTTATTATCGGAGATGTCAGAGACAAAGAAAGACTTTCTCGTGCATTGGATGGAATAGACTTCGTCATCCATGCTGCGGCTACGAAAATAGTTCCTACAGCTGAATACAATCCATTTGAATGTATCAAAACTAATATTAATGGAGCTATGAACGTAATTGATTGTTCTATTAACTCAAAGGTAAAAAGAGTTGTTGCTCTTTCAACTGATAAAGCAAGCAATCCAATTAATTTATATGGAGCGACAAAGTTAGCTTCAGATAAGCTATTCGTTGCTTCAAACTCAGAAAACAATACGCATAAAACAAAATTTTCTGTTGTGAGATATGGGAACGTTATGGGTTCTAGAGGATCAGTAATACCTTTTTTTCTTTCTCTTAAAGATAAAAAGTCTATTCCAATAACAGATAAAAATATGACTAGATTTATGATTACTCTTGAAGAGGGAATTAACCTTGTTTGGAAGGCATTCGATAATATGCAAGGGGGTGAAATTTATGTAAAAAAAATACCTTCTATTTTAGTAACAGATATCGCAAAAGCTATCAATAAAAACGCAAAGTTAAAAATAATAGGTATAAGGCCAGGAGAAAAATTACATGAACAAATGATTGGTTCTGAAGATGCGCCTTATACTTACGAGTATTCAGATTATTATAAGATTCTTCCTATGATTAATGAGTGGAGTAAAGACAAGAAAAGAATTGGAAATGGAAAAAAAGTAAAAGATAATTTTATTTATTCGTCTATAAACAATAAAGACTGGATGACTATCGCTTTCCTTAAAGAATGGATAAAAGAAAATATCAATGATATTGGAATTATTTAGATGTCTTGCGATACCTTTATTTTTGGCGGAACAGGTCTTTTAGGAACAAACTGGATTTTAAATAATTCTTCAAAGAAAAATTATGCAGTTTCATCGCATAAAAGAAACTTGATATTAGATAATGTAAGTACTTTTAAAGAAAAAAAATTAACTGAACAAAGAATCAATTTAATTTTAGACAAAGTAAACCCAAAAAAAATTATCAATTTAATTGGAATGACAAATATTGAGGATTGTGAAAAGAACCAAGAAGAAGCTTTTTTTACAAATGTGGAAATACCAAAGTACATAGCAAAAGCAGCTTTAATAAGAAGAATAAAATTTATTCATATCTCCACAGATCATTTATTCGATGGAAGAAAAGAAATTTATACAGAAGAATGCGCAACTTCTCCTCTAAATTTTTATGGAAAGACAAAAGCACTGGCTGAAGAAGAAATATTAAAAGAAAATTCTAATTCTTTAATTATTAGATCTAACTTTTATTGCTGGGGTCCAAGGTATCGACAATCTTTTAGCGACTTTATATATGAAAATCTTTTAGCTCATAAATCAATTAAATTGTTTAAAGATATTTTTTATACTCCAATCAAGGCAAAAGAACTTATAAAAATTGTACTAAAACTTGAAAATATAAATGCAAGTGGAATCTATAATATTGCTTCTTCCGAGATAACAACAAAATATGATTTTGGATTACAACTAGCAGAAATATTTAATTTAAAAAAAAATTTAATAGTCGCATCCTCTATTAATTCAAGGAAAGATTTAATCTTAAGACCAAAAAACATGTGTTTGTCTAATTCTAAAATTATATCTGAACTTAATATTTCTATTCATTCTTTAGAAGAAAGCTTGATAGATCTTAAACTGGAGTTAGACTCAAAATATTATTTGCAATTACAAACTTTATGATTCCTTACGGCAAGCAAGACATTAATAATGAAGATATTAAGGCGGTTATCAAGGTTCTTAAATCTGATTTTTTAACTCAAGGGCCTTTAGTTCCTCAATTTGAAAAAGCTGTAACAGAATATACTGGCTCAAAATATGGGGTTGCCGTCAATAGTGCGACAAGTGCACTTCATATAGCTTGCATGGCTTTAGAAATAAAAAAGGGAGATATTGTTTGGACTACACCTATTACATTTGTTGCAAGCGCAAACTGTGCACTCTATTGCGAAGCAGAGATCGATTTTGTAGACATTGATAAAAGAACTTTCAACATGTGTCCAAAAAAACTTGAAGAGAAACTATCACAAGCTAAAAGAAAAAATAAATTACCCAAAGCAATTATTCCTGTTCATTTGGCAGGTCAGTCATGTGATATGAAAAAAATAAAGCAATTAAGTAAAAAATATAATTTTAAAATAATAGAAGATGCATCTCATGGAATTGGGGGAAAATATTTAAATAAACCAATAGGATCTTGCATTTATAGCGATATAACTGTGTTTAGTTTTCATCCAGTAAAAATCATTACAACTGCCGAAGGTGGAATGGCAGTTACTAATGATAAAAAGCTAGCCCTGCGAATGGCTAAATATAGAAGTCATGGCATCGTAAGAGGCTCTAATGAAATTAAGAATAATGACGGCCCTTGGTATTATGAGCAAGTAGACTTAGGATTTAATTATAGAATGACGGATATTTTTGCAGCATTAGGAATAAGCCAAATGAAGAGGTTAGATGCTTTTGTAAAAAAAAGACATAAAATTGCTGAAGAATATAAGAAAAAATTAAAACACCTTGATTGGATAACTTTTCAGGAGCAAGATAAAAAAACCTTTTCATCATTTCATTTATTTATTATTAGGATAAATAAAGAAAAAATAAAAATATCACACAGAGAAATTTTTGAGAAATTAAGAAATTCTGGAATATTAGTTAATCTTCACTATATACCTGTATATAGACACCCTTTTTATTCAAAAATGGGATTCAAGAAAGAAGCCTTCCCTGAATCTGAATTATATTATTCTGAGGCAATTAGCATCCCAATTTTTCCTAAAATGCAAAAAAAAGAGATTGATGAAGTTGTAAAAATTTTAGATTCTCCAATTGGAGATGGTTTTCAATCTTTATTTTAATTATTTAAATAAGTTTTATGTAATTTATTTTCTTTGATTTAAAGTTTTCTTTTTTTAAAAAATACTCATTTTCTTTATGACCTAAATCAAAACCCATGTCTGAATAAAAATTTTCAACCTGCTTATTTTTTTGCGTTTCTTTGTATCTTGCTTTAATAATTGATACACCTTCTTTAAATAATTCTTTTACTACTTCTTCTAAGAAAACTTTTTCTATATCCCTCCCAATAACTCTGCAACTCATCAAAAAAGTGTCTATTTCTGCCTCTATCTTATTTTTATTATTTATTTTGCAGATAGATAAACCTGTAATTCCATAATCTCCAAATTTATCGGAGAGCTCAAATGAATAGATTTTCGTAAAATTATCATCAATAAATTTTTTTATATCTTCTTCAGCATATCTTTTAGTAGTAAGGTTGAATTGGTTTGTTTTTTGGGTCATTTGAGCAGCTCTAGAAACAACTACTTCATTTTGCTTATAAATTTTTAATTTGAGATTTAATGAAGCAAGATAATCTTTAATTGAGCCATAGGACTTTTTAGCCTTTTTTCGACTTTCTTCTTCAGCATAAAGAGATGTTCTTTTTTTGTCTTCTGAAGAAAAAGATAAGTTTAAAAAGTCTAGCTCTAAACTTTGCATTGATGCAGGGTAATCATCTAAGGCTTCAGGAACTAAAAGAGTTTTTACTTCTGGCAACTCCTTATTAACCAAACCAATTTCAAATTTAGAGTCATCAACAAAAACAAAACTATCTAACGAGAGGTTTAGCTCCTCTGATATCTCTTTTATATTACTTGCTTTATCCTTCCAATTAACTTTTTTTATAACAATATCTTTTTCTTCCAAGATCATATTTTTATTTTTCGAAAAGACCAAGTCGACATCCTCTGGATTATTTTTACTACAAAGTGCTATTAATACTCCTTCATTCATAAAGTTTTTAACTATTTTTTGGACACTTCGATAAATTTTTCCTTCTACATTATCTTTATTAATTTGAATATCGTTTTCTCCTTCCTCTCCTAAAACTCCTCCCCAAAGAGTATTGTCACAGTCCAAAATAAGAACTTTCTTAGATTTTCCATAAAGAGACATAAATAAGAATTTTATATACTCGGAATATTTAAAATAAAATTCTTCAGTATATAGTTCGGAAGTTAATGAGAATTGCCTTTCATTTATTGGATTTTTCAATAAATAAAAAATCTTATTTAGATCGACTAGAAAAGTATTTTTGTTTTTATTTTTTTCTAAAAAAATATTTAATTGGTTGCTTATAACTGAAACACTATTAGATATTAATGGATTCTTATCAAATTTAAATGAAGAGAACTTATTAAATAAAACTAAAGGAACTTTTTTTAAATTCTTAAAAGTTTCTTCAATTTCATTTATTTTTTGTTCTACAATTTCATTTATTTCTTTTGAAGAAAAAGAATAGTAATTATCTGAAATACCTGGAACTAAATTAGCCATTTCCCAATATATAATTACTGCATCGCTGGAAGAAAACTTCACACTATCACTAACAATAGAATCAAAATTTCCTATTGAAACATCTGCATTAATGTTTTCTCTTCTTAATTCAAGCTCTAGAATTTCTTTCAAAGAGTTAGTGGTGACATTACTGAGAATAACTATTTCCTTTAAATCTCCTTTAAGGTTTTCTTTAAGTTTCTTATTTAATTTTTTTATTTCAGACCACTTCATGTCAATTTCTGATTAATTAGAGAGTATTCATTTTTAGCAAGTAATTTTGAGGACATTGCAAAAAAGTCACTCATTTCAACAGATTTACATTTCAATCGATTCATCATTGATGTGTTTAGAAGATTTTGATTTTTTAATTCGCACTCTAACTTTTTATGATTGGGGAGAGTATCCAGTTCAAGATTCCTCACATACAAAGATACTTCTGTTTTTCTTATCTTATTGCTTGGTAAATAAGTTACCCCTTTAAATTCTTTAAAATATCTATAACTTACTTTAAGTTTTTCTTCAACGAAATGAACAAAAGTTGCTCTATCAAAAGAACATCCCATAAATAATAATTTTGCCTTTTTTTTAAAACAGTAAGAAAAAACTGAATCTCCACCAAAGCAGGATTTAGATTCTATTTTTGATAACTCATCTGAGTATTTTCCCAATGAAGAGAAGCTATAGATCGGATCTAATGTTCTTTTAGATTTCATTTTTGTTCTAAAAAACTCAGAAAGTGGCCCAACAACACTTTTAGAATTTAAGACATCATAAGGCTCATTTTGTGTATAACTCATTGAAAAAGAAGGAACAATCAAAGTTCCATCCGGACCTAATTTCTTTAAAATTCCCAAAAAAAATTCCTCAAAAGCTTTTTCTTTATTTCTTGGAAAATATTGACCTATTATTCCAGAATCAGAATGAAGCATGACTGTGTCACCTGTATTTATATGTAGTTTTGCTAGAGAATTATTAAGATCACGAAGAAAGTCATTTTCAAATTTCTTCATTTTATTATTCTGATGATTTTCTTTTGAAGCAATTTCTCAAAAGGCTCATATAAAGACCAAATTGGAACTCCTAATAAATCAGCTACTTCTAACAGGCTATGCATTCCATCTGCACAATTAACAATAGTTGAAAATTTCAAAATATTATCCATGTCTTTTTCGTTAGCTGAAAGTGTTGACCTAAGATTATATTTACTAAAGAAGGGCTCACCAATAAAGTCGGTCTTAAAATAACAATTTTTTTCTAATATCTCGATGCATTTCTTATGAATCTCTAAGCCTCCTTCAAGACCTTCTTGAGAAATAAAATCCAAATTATCCAAGGAGGTATGATATTCATCATACTCAGCATATTTTGTTCTCATAAGAGAAACCATTGGAAGATTAACTTCAGGCGACGAGTATTGGCATTCATCACTACCTCTGTCTCTGAAGAAATTAAATTCTTTAAATTTTAAGTTTAAATTCCTAAAAACATGCCTTGATACTCTGTCAATTTCTAAATTACCATCTCTTGATGGTAAATAGGAATAGCTATTATTATCTCCAACACAATTAATATTAAAAGCAAATTTCACATTTTCTTTTAATAAAGAAAGATTTTTCTTTATGTTCAAGTAAGTCAGGGCGCCAATAGTCTCTGGAGCAAATACAATCCTATAGGTATATTTTCTTTCTGGAAAATATTCTTTAATCCATTTTGCTAAAAACGTTGCAACTGTAATGCCGGAAGTTTCATTATTTCCCATTGAAGGATGACAAGTATAGGTAGAAATGAAAACTTCATCTGTTGATTTTCCTTTTAGGATTACCTCTCCTAAAGATAAACTTCCTGATTGTTTTGAAGAATCAATTAATACTTTGTAATTTCCTTTTTTTAATTTTTTTCTTTCGTTGTAGCTTAAGCAAAATCCCCATCTATCTTCATAATAAGATGTAACATAGGGCACAGCATCAGGCTTGTCTTTTAAATAATAAAGATGATTATCTAATTCTTCTAGCGAAATCTCTGCATTAATAGGTACTGAATAGTTTAGTAAATGAAGATTATTTTCATTGAAATTACAGATTTTTTTTCCATCAGGACATATTATAAAGGCATCAGTTACATTCCATTCATTAGGTATTACCCAATCAAATACCTTTGTGCCTGTTTTTATTTCATGTACTTTTAACTCAGGAACTAATTGCTTAATTTCTTTTAAAGTATCCCTAACACCATTACCTGAAATTGATCTCGGATAATAAAAAATTTTTTTAGCAAAATCATATAGGCTCGGATTTTCCTTAATCATAATTCCATTAAATTTATTTTCTGATCATCTTCTATAAACTCTGTTATAAATCCCAACTTATTCATAAAAAAAACAATTTTTGCTCCTTTAAATGCAACGGCAGGTGAGGGTTTCGTTAATTGAATGGAGCCAAGCTCTCTTATAACTTCAATATTTTTATCAAAATTCTTTAGAGAGTACGCAACATGATTAACAATATTTATACCTTTTTTTAAAGAATTAAAAATTGGCGATTTATCATTCAAAGGGACTAGAAGTTCATAGAAAAAATTACTTCCATCAATTCTCCCAAACATAATTGAAACCTTTTGATTTATGTCCTTCATGACTTCGCTCCATTGTTCAACGCCAAGACTATTCTCTAGATATCTTTTTCCAATTTCCATATCTTTTGAAACAATACCAATATGATGAAAACCAAGATCATTTTTTGAAACTTTCATAATTTTAATTATCTTTATTAATTATTTTGTCTAACAAAGTTTCTTTAAGGGCTTTAAGATTAAAAGAGGTATCGATTTCTTCATCTGTGAATTTTATTTTCAAGTCTTCCTCTAAAGATAATAAAAGCTTTATATGGTTAAAAGAATCCCAATTTTCAAAATCTTCCGGTCTAATATCATCATGAATATCTTCAAAAGGAATATCCATTATTTCTGAAATATAACTAATAAGTATTTCATTTAGTCTTTCTAAATCTAAAGTATCCATGATCAAGCTAATAATAAAATTGTTTTGTTAATTGAAAAATTTATTTTAACAGATATGCTTTATTTGATATGACTTCTAATCCTTTAAAAAAAATTATTTTAGGAACAGCTCAACTCGGTCAGGCTTACGGAATAAACTCCAAAAGGAAAGTCTCAAAAGCTGAAGCAATAAAAATACTCAACTTTTCAAAATCAATGGGTATAAATTCTATAGACACAGCTCCGGTTTATGGAAATATTGAAAATATCTTAGGAAATTTAAATTTAAGTAATATGAAAATAGCAAGTAAGCTGCCTCGTATTCAAGATAATATTACAAATTTTGAAGATTGGACGCGAGATCAGGTATATAGGTCTCTAAAAAATCTAAATTTGAATTCAATAGATACTATCCTTTTGCATGATCCAAATATTCTTTTAAAAAAAGAAGGAAAAAAGGTTTACGCAACTCTAAAAAAATTAAAAAAAGAAAATATAATTTCTGAAATAGGCGTTTCAATATACTCACCAGAAATTCTTATGGAAATTGCCCCAAAATTTGAAATTGATATAGTCCAAGCGCCTCTTAATCCTTTTGACCAAAGAATTTTAACGTCAAAATTTTTAAAGTTACTTTTCGAAAGAAATATCAAAATTCATGCAAGATCAATCTTTCTCCAAGGATTAATTTTGAACGAAACTAATTTTAATAATAAATATTTTTATAAATGGAAAGAATTATTCTTATCTTTAAAAAAAATTGCTAAAAAAAATAACCTTAGCTTATTAGAAACCTGCTTAGGTTTCATAAACTCACATAAGACGATTGAAAAAATTTTAATTGGAGTTGACTCAGTGAATCATTTAAAGATGATAATATCTATTCTAAAAAAAGATATTGCTATAAAAGATGATATGAAATTTTTATCATGTTCAGAAGAGAATCTCATTAATCCTACAAAATGGCCAAAAAAATTAGACTATGAAACCTGAATTGATTGCAGAACTTGCTCAAAGTTTTGAAGGAAAAATTGAACAAGCCAAAATTCTTTTAAAAGCAGCCATTAGTTCCGGTGCTAATTCCGCAAAATTCCAAATAGTTTATGCTGATGAACTATCTACATTTGATTATCAATTTTATGACCTATTCAAGTCTTTAGAGATGAAAGATTCAGATTGGCTTGAATTAAATAATCTTGCAAAGAAAAACGACATAAATCTTTATGCTGATATTTTTGGAGATAAGAGCTTAAATTTAGCAGAAAAAATGCAACTTAAAGCTATCAAAGTTCATGGTACTGATATTTCGAATATCGAATTTTTAAATAAAATTGCAAAAAGTCAAATTCCAAAGGTCTTCCTTGGTATAGGCGGAGCTCTAAAAAATGAAATTTATAAGGCAATTGAAATTTTAGGAAACAAAAGAATAAACCTTATGTTAGGTTTTCAAAGTTATCCAACTCCAAATCATACCAATCAGATTTCAAGGTTTTTTTTGTTAAAAGATTTATATGATGAAGTTGAGCTTGGCTTTGCTGATCATTCAAATCCCGATAATAAACTAAGTTTTACTATTCCATCTATGGCACTGGCTTGTGGAGCCACCGTTATAGAGAAACACTTAACTTTAGGAAAATCAATGAGAATGGAGGATTATGAATCTGCTCTTAATCCTGATGAATTTAAAGAATTTTCAATTTTATTAAAAAAATCTTATAAAGCTCTTGGTAAATTCGAAGATAAAGAAGACTTCGGAATGACCAATTCTGAAATCAATTATAGAAAAAAGATTAGGAGAGATGTAGTTGCCTCAAAAAATATAAAAAAAGGCGAAACAATTAAGCCTAGTTATGTATCTTTAAAACGATCTTCACACAAAAAAGCAATAAAAAAATTAGAAATAACTTTTGGAAAAAAAGCATTAAAAAATATCAAAAAAAATCATCCCTTAACATCAAAAGATATTGAATAAATCTATAAAAGAAAAAAAACTTGTAGCGGCCATAGCTTGCAGAAATCAAGGTACCAGGCTTTATGCTAAACCACTTCAGAATCTTTGCATACAAGATAATATTACTATTTTAGATAATATAATAGATTGTTTAAAAACAATTGAATCCATAAGTTCTATAGTTCTGGGTGTTTCAGAGGGCATAGAGAATGAGATATTCCTTAAATATGCTTCAGAAAAAGGAGTTCATTCAATCGTTGGCAATCAAACGGATGTTTTGGATAGGCTAATTAAATGTGGCCAATTACTTGATGCATCTGATATTTTTAGAATAACAAGTGAATCTCCATTTCCTAATTTTGATAAAGTTGAGGAAGGATGGCATTTACACAACTCTACAAATGCAGATGCCACTTTTCTTGATGATATTGTTGATGGGTGTAACTATGAAATTATATCTTTAAATGCTCTTGTTAAATCTCATCAAGAAGGAGACGAAAAGCATAGATCAGAATTTTGTAGTTTATACATAAGAGAAAATATAAAAGACTTTAATATTCAAAAGCTGAAGGTGAATAAAAATCTTTTTCGAAAAGATCTTCGCTTAACTGTAGATAATCCTGAAGATCTAGTTGTTTGTAGAAAAATTTTTGGGGAATTTAAAAACTTAGCTCCTAGAATTCCAATATCAAAAATTATAAAATTTTTAGATAAGAACCCCGATCTAATAAAACTTACCCTGCCATTTGTAGAAGAGGGTTATAAAACTATGTATCTTTAGATTTATGAATAAAAAAACTGGACAAAAGTTATGGAAAAAAGCAAAAAATATTATCCTTGGAGGTAATATGCTCTTATCTAAAAATCCCGATCAGTTTCTTCCTGAAGAATGGCCTTCATATTTTAGAAAGGCTCATGGCTGTGAAGTTTGGGATTTAGACAATCAAAAATATAAAGATATTTCTTTAATGGGAGTTGGGACAAATATACTAGGTTACAGTCGCAAGGAGGTAGATAAAGAGGTTGAAAAAGCAATAACCTATGGAAATATGAGTTCCCTGAACTGCAGGGAAGAGGTTGATCTAGCTGAAAAGTTAATTAAATTGCATCCTTGGTCTGAAATGGTTAAGTTTGCCAGGACAGGCGGAGAAGCAAATGCTTTAGCAGTAAGAATTGCGAGAGCCTCTTCAAATAAGGACAAAGTAGCTTTTTGTGGATATCACGGATGGCATGATTGGTATTTAGCTGCTAATTTGAATAATGAAGATAATCTTAAAGAGCACCTCTTACCAGGACTTAATGCCTTAGGCGTGCCTAAAAATTTATTATCCAGCGTCTTTCCTTTTGCTTTTAATGACTTTGAGGGTCTTTGTGAGCTGGTGAACAATCATGATATTGGGACTATAAAGATGGAAGTTTCCAGATCGCAAAAACCAGAAAATAATTTTTTACAAAAAGTTAGAAAACTAGCTGACAAAAAAAACATAGTTTTAATATTTGATGAATGTACATCAGGTTTTCGGGAAAATTTTGGAGGTCTGCATAAAAAATATGACGTAAAACCAGATATAGCAGTTTTTGGAAAGGCTCTTGGAAATGGATATGCTATTACTGCTGTGATTGGCAAAAGAGGTGTTATGGAGTCAGCACAATCAAGTTTCATTAGCAGTACTTTCTGGACAGAAAGAATAGGACCTACAGCAGCTTTGAAAACTCTAGACATTATGGAAAAAGAGGAAAGTTGGACTTATATCTCAGATTTAGGAAAAGTAATAAAAGAAAATTGGAAAAAAATAGCTGAAGAAAATAAAGTAAATATAAATATATGGGGTTTATCTGCTCTCCCTGGATTTACTATTGAGTCAAAAAATCACTTAGCCTATAAAACTTTAATTACTCAAGAAATGTTAAAAAAAGGGTTTTTAGCAACTAATGCTGTATATGTATCTACCGCTCATGATGAAAGAACTTTAAAAAGTTATTTTTCTGCCTTAGATGAAGTCTTCAAGATAATATCTAAATGTGAATTAGGAGAAGATATAAAAAGTTTTTTAAAAGTCCCAATTTGCGATAGTGGTTTTAAAAGGTTGAATTAAATCTTATGAAGATAAGTGGAAAATCTATTGGTTTAAAGCATGAGCCTTTTATTATTGCTGAAATGTCAGGAAATCATAATGGCTCTCTTGAGAAAGCTTTAAAGATTGTTGAAGAAGCTGCTAAATGTGGAGCAGATGCAATAAAACTTCAAACTTATACAGAAGAAACTTTAACAATCGATGTCGATAGAGAAGAATTTTTTATATCTGATAGAAATAGCCTTTGGTATGGACAGTCACTTCATAATTTGTACAAGCAGGCTCACACTCCCTGGGAATGGCACAAAGATATTTTTGCTCACGCTAAAAAAAATAACTTAATTTGTTTTAGTTCACCCTTTGATGATTCAGCTGTCGAACTTCTTGAATCTTTAAACACACCTGCATATAAAATTGCATCTCCAGAAATTGTAGATCATGGATTAATAGAAAAAGTAGCGAATCAAAATAAACCAATGATAATTTCTACCGGAATGGCTTCCTTTGAAGAAATTTCAGAAGCAGTTGAAATATGTCTTGCAGCAGGAAACAATCAAATAGCATTGCTTCAATGTACATCAAGTTATCCTGCCGATGCTAAGAATAGTAATTTAAGAACTATCCCAGATCTCAGAAAAAAATTTAAATGCGAAGTTGGCCTCTCAGATCATACAATGGGTATTGGAGCTGCCTTGTCTTCTATAGCTTTAGGCGCAACTATAATCGAAAAACATTTTACTCTTTCTAGAGATGACAAAGGGGTAGACTCAGAATTTTCTCTTGACCCTCCAGAATTAACAAATCTTGTGAAAGAATCAAAAAAATCTCATGCCGCACTTGGAGAAATAAAATATGGAACTTATGAGGCTGAAAAAGGCGCTTTAATTTTCAGAAGGTCTTTATATGTGATTAAGGATATACAGAAAGGTGAAAAATTTTCTAAAGAAAATATAAAAAGTATTCGTCCTGGTCTAGGTCTTCATGCTAAATATCTTTCCTCTTTTATCGGAAAAGAGGCAAAAACCGATCTAAAAAAGGGCACTCCAGCTTCTTTGGATATGATATAAATTTATTATGGATTTTTTGCTTACACAGGATTCTGTGACTAATATAAATTTAGATTTAATCCTAGAAAAAAAAGGCAAGAAAGGCTTCAAAATATTTGGTCAGAAGCCTTTTTTTATTTCAAACATTAATAAAACAGAATACCTAGTATTTGGCTACATAAACGGAATTAGATCTAAGACAGGAAAGATCGACAATAATCTTTCAAAATTAAAATTGTTAAAATCCTTTAAAAACGACAATGATTTTCAAAATCTTGAAGGAAGGTTCGTTCTTATAAAAATAAACAAGGATTTTTCTATAGAAATAAAATCCGATAAGCAAGCTAAAAAAGATGTTTATATTTTAAAAGAAAATAAAAAGATCAATATTTCATCAAGAATTGATTATCTGCCAACAGAACTTTCTTATAAAAAAATAGATCCCATTGGCTTAATGCAAGCAACTTATATATATGGCGGAAGGCCATTAAAGAAGCAAACTTTATATGAAAATATTTCAAGATTAGGAGTCTTAGAAAAACTAATTTGTAATCGTTCTCAAAAAGTAACAATAAAAAAAATAAAGCCTAAAAAACAAATTCCTGTCAACTTCAAAAATAAAGAAAGGGCCTTGAATGACTATTCGGATAGGTTTATAGAATCTGTAAGGGCTAATAGTTCAAAAGAAGGAAACATAGTATTTTTGTCTTCAGGTTGGGATTCAACATCAATTCTTGCCACTCTTGTGCACTTGTTTGGAAAGCACAAAACCAGAGCTGTTATAGGAAGGATGAAGTATTCAAAAAGAAGCAATATAGCTAATGTTTTTGAGATGAAAAGAGCAAAAAAAATGGCTGATTACTTTGGAATTAAACTTGATGTTGTTGATCTTGACTATACTAAAGACGTATCAAAGCTTATCGAGAGGGTTAAAAAACAGTACAAGCCTCATAATTTTGCAAATATAACGGGATTCAACCATTGGTTATTAGCTGAAAAAGCTAAAAAAAATTCTACAAATTCAAATGAAGTTGTTTTTGCAGGTGAGATGAGTGACGGTGCTCATAATTTTGGTTTTAGTCAATACGCTTCTATATTTCATCCAAGCTCATACGACTTTAGAGAGTACAGCGACAAAATGGCTTCGTACTTATTTGGTCCAACTTTCTTAAATGTCTTGATTTCAAAAGAACAAGATAAAGATCCTGTTTGGAATCTGTTTAAAAATCAAAAAACTAAACAATTTTTTGAGGATTTAAGAAGTACTCCACTTCAAATAAAAGAACAATTTTTAAAAAGTTTTTTCCTTAGAGCAGGCAGAATACCTTTAGCAAAAAACAATTCGAAACTGCTAAGTCCGTTAGGTAAAAATTTATTAGATGATTTTTCTACTAAAAAGTATCTCAAAGAGTCTTTAAAAGATTTAAATTCTAAAAATCTATATTCAAAACTCCTAAACTTATATGATAGTTTTCATTGGCAAGGAGCTACAGTAGCTACTCTTTACCATGCTTGCGAATCTCATAACCTTAAATGCAGTATGCCTTTTCATGATTCTTTTTTACTTGAATTTCTTTCAGATATGCCTGAATCTTGGGGAAGAGGTTTAGAGTTAAAGCCAACAAAATATCCCTTGAAATGGATGCTAAATAATAGAATTAATTATCCCATAGAGCTTCAAAAAGGAGCTCACTCATATACTTATGACATTGACCCTTCCTTTTCTCATGTTGGAGAGCTTGTGAATCATTCTTTTTTAGGAAAACTTTGGAGAAAAAACTTATCATCAAAACAATATTTAAACTTTCTAGATAGTAAATTTTTCAACCATAGCTACATTGAACCATTAATAAATAGATATGTTTCAGGAGAGGAATTGTTCGGTGAAGAACTTACTGATGTATACAATATTGCATTTCAACACATGATAAATTTTTCTTAATGAAAAAAGAGATATTTGTTGACCGTCTATCGATCTTTAACTTCCTATTTTTACTCAGATTAAAAAGGAATTTTAAGATTTTCTTTTTAGATGATTTAACTTTAAGTAATTCTTTATTACTTAAAATTTTTTCTCTTTTAAAAGTAGATTATGAAGAAAAAATTTTCCACTTAGGAAGTTTAGCTAATTCAGATAATATTAATTTATACACATATTCGCTCAAGATTTCTTCAGATCTATCTTTTAAGATTTCAAAAAAATTATGCACCTATAAATTCATTGAAGACTTAAACCTGCATTATGGAAATAAAACAATAGAATTATATATTGCAAAAAAACTTGTTCATTATTTAAATTATTACTCAACTAGAATCCTAGTAGCAGAAAAGCTATCTACAGAAAAAAAGATTAATGTTGTTTTATCTAGACCTGAAATTTTTGATGAAGAGGATCTTAAAAAAGAATTCAAAGAGGTAAACTTTAATTTTTACTATAGTCCTTTTTCCAACACAGGCCAATATATTGAAAGGAAATATTCGTTTGAATACTTCTTCATAACAATTTTTTTTAGGTATTTTGCAAGAAAAATATTCATCCTTTTGAGTTCGTTCTTTACTAATAAAAAAGAATTACTCAATCATAAAAATGATATTTCAGTAATGAGTCCACTAGAAAATGAAATAGGCTCTAAAATAAAATATAAAAGTCAATTCTTTTGGATGAATGAAAACCAAGAGAAAAAATACCTGCTTTTTTCTGACAGTATTAAAGACATTGGGTCTAAAAAAAGTTCAGCTAAGCATCTCGTTATAAACGAAATTGATAATTTATTTTTTAAAAAAAACGCTTCAAGTTCAAGTTTTAATATTAATTTAGCAAAACATACTAGAAGAATTTTTGTAAAATTACTTTTTAATAAAAATTACATTTCAAGATATCTTCTTTTTGAGATATATAAACTTTTAAGTCAAGCAAATTCTTTAACTTATACAGTTAAATTTTTTGGCATTAAGAATTTCTTCTTTTACAAAGCTTACTTTCCAATTACAGATGCTATTCAAATTATTTCTAAAGAATTGAATGTTTCTACTTCCGGCTTTCAATATACTGATATGAATTTTGCATCACCTTTAATGATGTCTTCATCTGATAATTTTTTAATATTTTCAGATTTATACAAAGATGTATTTAAAAAAAATAATTTAGGACCTAATAAATTAATTTCAAATGGATATCCTCATGATTATTTATCCCACGATAATTCGGCTGATGTAAAAAAAATCAAAAATAATTTCAAGAAAAAAGGAGTAAATTTTATTATTTCTTATTTTAATGAATCTGAGCAAATAGGAAAATGGTCTCACCATGATAAAAATTTTAATATTAAACTTTTAGAGTTTTTGTCAAAAATTATCCTTGAAAATAAAAATATAGGTCTTATTCTTAAGCCGCAAAAAAATAGCCATTCTATAAAAAAATATAAGAATAAATTCATTACCAAGGCATTTGAAACAGGAAGAATCTTAGAACTGACAAAAAAATCGTCTACTAATTATTTTTATAATTTAAATTTAATTTATCCAAGTATGGCGGCATTGGCTTCTGATATTTCGATAGGGATAGCTTTTGGAGGTACCGCTGCATTAGAAGCAGCCCTTACAGGAAAAAAGTCTGTTCTTTTGAATCTAACTAAAGACTATTACCCTTGGTCTGAAATCATGTCAAAAGAAAAGATTTTATTTAATTCTCTAGATCTTTTAAAAATAGAGATAGATAAGATTTCAAAAAGTGATTTAGATACAAATCTTGGAGACTGGAAAAAAATTATAAATAATTTTGACAATTTTAGAGATTCTAAAGGTCACGAAAGAATTTATTCTTTCTTACATGCAATAAATAATTAAAACCTCTTTAACTAAAAAAAAATTATCTAAAAGGTTTTCAAGAGAATGAAATAAAATTACTATCAACGTTTTTTTATATGAAGTAGAGAAATTTTCATATAAATAGCTTTTTTAAAAGTTCTGGCTAGTTTATAAAAGCTTAAATTCCTTTTTAAATGTCCTGTAAAATGTAATTCAAATGGAGGATTTTCTTAATTTTTAAAATGAATAAAAAAACTAAACCAAATTCTGGCGATAATATAAAAAAAGATAGAGGAGGATGGGATTTTGATATTGGAGTTGCAAAAACATTTGATAATCATGTTAAAAAATCTGTACCTCTCTATGACGAGGGGCATCAAATCATTGTTGATTCAAGTGACTATTTCATAAAGAAGAATTCTAATGTTTATGATATTGGTTGTTCTACAGGCAAACTTATTGAAAGGCTAAGCTATTTTCATAAACATAAAGAGAATATAAATTTTTTTGGTATAGATTCTTCTAAAGAAATGATTACATCAGCAAAAAAAAATAATATTGAAAATTCTAGATTCACAAAAGGGGATATAACAAAAGTAAAACTAAAACAAAATTCAATGACTGTTTTGTATTACACATTACAGTTTATAGATACAGCATATAGACAAGAAGTAGTAAACAAGATTTATAATTCATTGGAATGGGGAGGAGCGCTTTTTTTATTTGAAAAGGTTCGTGCAGCTGACGCAAGATTTCAAGACATCACAACTACAACCTATGAGGAATTTAAAGTAAGGAATAATTTTACTAATGATGAGATTATGTCAAAAAAAAGGTCTTTAGTAGGCATACTGGAACCTTTTAGCACTCAAGGAAATTTAGACATGCTTAAAAGAGCAGGATTTGTAGATATAAACTCAATTTTTAAATACATATGTTTTGAGGGCTTTCTTGCAATTAAATAATTTACTTGAAAGTTCTCCGAAAGAAGACAAAAAAATTTTTGAAGAACTATCTAAAGACCTCAAAAGATATTTCGAGAATCATGCTTCAAAAGAAAATAGATCAGATCTTTGGACACAAAGGATGATAGATGCAAGGGATTTATTATTCAAGAATAACAATGTAAATAAAACTTTTTTTAGAAATTTTAGAAGCACTAGAAGAAGATTGATTGCAGATACTCCAAAGCCAAAAAATATAGTAGAAAAAATTTTTTATAAACAAGACAGGCTGCAAGCGAAATATCAATTTAAAAAAATTCTTACCGAAGAAGGATTTATTAAGCTAAATATGTTTGAGACAATGAAAAAGTTCAGGTTTGATTTAGTTGGAAATCCGGGCTATTTGATTGACTCAAATTTTATATATAGTGAAAGGTATATACGTCATTGTTATTATATAAGTCTTTTTGAGACCCATATTTGCCCAGAATTAAATGATGAAAATAAATACTACTTATTTGATATCGGTGGTGGGTATGGAATATTCGGTAACTTTATTCTGAAATTAAATAAAAATATCAAACCTATCGTGGTCGATTTACCAGAACAGCTTTTTACAGCTTATTATTACTTTAAAAAAAATTATCCAGATTTAAAGATTAATCATGTATCAGATTGTTTAGATAAAAACGAGTTAACAAAAGAATTCTTGGATAACTATGATATTTGCTTAATTCCTGCCGAAAAGTTTGAAGACCTTAAGATTACTAAGAATATAATCATTTCAAACTTTAATTCATTTGGAGAATTTAGTAGAAAGATTTTTCAGGACTATCAAGATTCATTAGTTTTCCAAAATCTAGATTTTCTGTTTACTCATAATAGATTAGATTCTTTTCCTACCTATGAGGATGAAATATCTATTTTCGATTACAACCTTGATAAGTATCGTTCTATTTTTAAAGGGATTTCTCCTATCTTTGATTATGTCTTCCAAAAAAAAATGTTTTTTCTGACAAAAAAAGTACCATTTGGATCCAGATGTTTTACATTTATAGGATCTTCAAAAGATTAATCTTTAGAGTTTTTAATATATGAGGTGACTTTTATAGTTGACTCCAAAAAATCTAAAAAATTTTGTTAAAAATTTGTTTAAAAAATGAATACGATTGAAGTTCTTTTTTAAGGGCTTTATCGATTCTAAGAATTTGTTTAAAGCAGACTTTAACTCATCATCCATTAGTTCTATAGATTTTTCTAGTAAATCGAATCTTCTGTATACCAAAAGGATTTTTAGGTAATTCAAAATATCCTCTAAAGACGAATCTTTATTCAGTACCTTTTCAGGAGATTTAAGAAATAAAGCATCAGCAAAAATATACTGTCCAATGTCTAAGTGTTCTTTCCTAAGCCATCTTCTTGTACCAACGAAGTCTATAAACTCTAAATCAAAATCTTCTAGAAATTTACAAACATCTCCAAATAAAGGTTGAGATTCATACATTTTGATAAATTCTACTTCGAGTTCCAAGCCAAGTGTTTTTTTAAGATTTTTTTTAGCTCCCTTTAAGACTTCTAGTTCTCCTCCCTGTATGTCAATTTTTATGAAGTGGGGATTTTTTATTTGTAAATTATCAATTTTTTTTGCATTAAAAACGGCGCTTCCTTCTATATCAAACCTATTAGGTATTGGAAATTTATCCAATAAATCTCTATTTGGTTTATAGAAAGAGGAAGTTAAGGGGTCCTTACAAAGAAATATTTCAATTTCCTTATCTTCAGACCAAAGAGCGGTTTGAAATATTTTAAAGGATTTAAACTCTTTGCTAGGTTTTAGTTTGTCAAAAGATCTCTTATCAGGTTCGAAGCCATAATAATTTAAATCAAAGGAAAAAGCCTGCCATCTTTTTTCAATTCCTTCAGCAGCTCCTATATCCATCAAACATAATCCTGCATTCATTGGCAAAGAGTTGATGGACTTCCTTATATGTTTTTTTTCATTAAATTCAAATATTTCTAAAAAAAATTTAGCCAACTTTAAATTTCTCTTATTCATATAGTATTCAAATTAAATTGCCTAAGGTGATTAATTTTTTGTTTTAAAAAAAATGCCGTAGAATTATATCCTGATTTGCATAAATCTATACACTTCCTTATTTATTGATGAATAAAAAACAATTATTAAATCAAGTAAATCAAATTTTTAAAGAAGTTCTAGAAATTGAAGAATTATCCTTAAAGGGAAAAGAAAATATCATTGATATTGATGGGTGGGATTCTTTGAATCATGTAAAAATAATATTAGGTATTGAATCAGAATTTAATATTCGTTTAAAAGCTTCTGAAGTTTTCGAAATCGAAATAATTGATGAATTAATTGAGGCAATTAGATCAAAAATTTAATTACTTCAAAAAATTTTTTTAAAAACCGATGATTAATATATTCAAATCTCAATAAATTTTTTTAAATTGAAAGTAGAATTTTCTCAAGAACAGGCAGAACTTTTCAAAAAAGCTTCTTTAGATAACAATCCATTACATTTTGATAATAACTATGCGAAGAGGTCGCAATTTGGCAGTCCTGTAATGCATGGAGCAGCAGCGATATTAAAAATTATAGGAATAATTTTTGGTGCAAATTTTCCTTTAATAAAATCTTTAAAGGTAGATTTCATAAGACCTATTTATTTTGAAACTAACTATAATTTCATCTTTAAAAAAACAAAAAAATACTATTCATTTAATTTAAAAGAAGGGGATTTGATAATTCTTAAGGGTAAGATTTCGGTCAACGAGGCATTTAAATTCTCATACAACGAAAGTAATTTTTTTAGTAAAGATCTTGAGTTTAAATCACAAAATGATATTTATAAAATTAATAGTAAGCAAAAAACATATTTAAAAAAGTTGCTAAAGACATTCAATTTAAGCTTTACTGAAAATAATTTAAAAATATATTCATTACTACTTTGGTCAAGTTATTTTGTAGGTGTGAAGTTTCCTGGGAAACAAGCATTATTCACATCACTGGAATTTGTTATTTCAAATAACAAATTTTTTGAGTTAGAAGAAATTAAAGGATACTTTGATTATCGCTTTAATTCTTCGCAAACTTTTTTTAAAGGAAATGGTTTTGAAGGGATATTGTCATCTTTAAAGAGACCAGAGCCTGAAGATATATCTTTTGAAGATATAAAAAAAACAGTTTTAAAATTACCAAGCTTTAAAAATAAAAATATTCTCATAACAGGTTCTAGCAGAGGATTGGGTAATATTTTAGCTAAATCTTTTTTATCTAAAAATGCAAACGTATATTCGGTGTATAAATCTTATTCTCAAGGTGTGAAAGAACTTAAGTTGCTTAAAAATAAAAAGATTGTGAATATAAAAGCCGACTTGGTAAAAGAAAATGAAAGTAAAAAAATTTTAAAAATATTAGGTAAAGAAAGTTTAGATGTTTTTATATGCAATGCATTTCCTTTAATACAACATCAAAATTTTATAGAACAAAATATATCCTCTTTCGGCAAATTCATTGATTCTTCACTCTCTATGTCAATATATCCAATTTTTTACTTGCTTAAAAAGATGAAAAAAGGGAGCACAATAGTTTTAATATCATCAAATTGGATTGCTGATGGAAAAGCTGGATTTTCTCATTATCTAACTTCAAAAGGAGCTTTAGAAAATCTTTTTAAGTCATTGGCAAAAGAAAACAAAGATATAAATTTTCTTCTTTTTAGAGCTCCTAGAATGCTTACAGATCAGACTAATTTATCTATCAAAAAGGATAAATTATTCTCGACTAAAAATGTTTCAGCTCAAATATTAAAAGAAATTATAATCTTTCCAAAAAACCAGAATTATATGGAAATATAGAATATAAGAATCAAGATATGAAAAGGAATCTCATAAAGCTAAGACCCCTAGAAGAAAAAGATTTAAGTACGGATTATCTAAGCTGGCTAAATGATTCAGAGGTAAATTCTTTTTTGGAAGTTAGATTCAATCCGCCTAAAAATATAAGCGATCTAAAAAAATATTTAAAAGAATTTGATAATGATTCTAAATACTTATTTGGAATTTTTGATATAAAAAAAGATAAGCACATCGGGAATATCACTTTGGATATAAATAAAAATCATGGCACTGGATATTTTGGATATGTTCTAGGAGATAAAAACTTTTGGGGTACTTCAGCGATAACAGATGCAAAGTTTTTACTACTAGATTTTGCTTTTTTTAAAAAAAAATTAAGAAGAATTTGGGGTTCTGCTTATGATTCAAACCATGCTTCTATATTTAATTTTAAGCGGTTTGGATTTCATAAAGAGGCTATTTTAAGAGATGCCTTTTATGATAAAGATGAAATTGTTGATGGAATTTCTTTTGGCATAAAGAAAAAAGAATGGGAATTACACAGAAGAAAATTTATTTGATAGATATTTTCATTAAAATTAAATTTTAAAAAAATGAATTTTTCTAAATCCATACTTTTTTTAGGTTATGATAAAACTACTAACTCTTTAGTGGAATTTTTATCTGAAAAAGGTCATGAAGTATTACACTCAAGCAAAAAAATAAATTCAATTAATAATTTTGATTTAGTAATTTCTTATGGATATAGATACATAATACCTAAAAAAGTTTTATCTAGTTCAACTCCCATAATCAATTTGCATATGAGTTTTTTACCTTTTAATAGAGGAGCTCATCCTAATTTTTGGTCACATTTTGAAAATACTCCGTCCGGAGTAACAATACATCTAATTGATGAGGGAATAGATACCGGAGATTATCTTTTCCAAAAGAAAGTTTTCATTGATAAAGAAAAAATGACTTTTTTATCAAGCTATTTATTATTAAAAGAAGAAATTGAAGATTTGTTTAAGAAAAATTATGACTCAATAATTAATCTAAATTTTAGGCCAAAAAAATATTCTTCAGTCGGCACTTTCCATTTAAAAAAAGACCTTCCAAAAAACTTTTTAGGATGGAATGAGATAATTTCCAAAGAAATAAACAGACTTAAAACAAACAGAGAAGATAAGTGAATTTAGTCATTGTTTTATGTCATTTAATGAATAAAGATGGAGTTTTGAATGAAGAATCAAAACTTAGAGCTAATCTAGCCAAGAAGATTTTTTTTGAAAAAAAATGTGATTTCTTGCTCACTTTAGGACATGACTATAGAAAAGATAGCAATTTGCCTATTTCTCATTCTTTTAAAAATTACCTAGTCAAAGAAAATTTACCTTCAAATAAAATATTTACAGATATAAATTCAAGAGATACTGTGGGCGACGCAATCTTTTCAAGACTGTTTATTGAAGAAAAAAAATTTTTTAAAAAAATTTATATTGTTTCATCTGACTATCATATAAAAAGAGTTCAAATAATATTCAAAAAAATAATTTCAAATAAATACTCTTTAGAATTCTTTAGCTCGAAAAGTAAAACAAAAATACAAAAAATAAAAGAAGAAAAATCCTCTACAAAAGCCTTTTTTCAAACTTTTAAAAAGGAAGATTTTAAAAGTTTGAATACACTGCTATTAAAGCTAGCCAGTCAACATCCTTATTATAATGGAGAAATTTATAAATCAATTGATATAAGATCTCTACAAAAAATCAAATAAAAAATTTCTTTTATCCTTCATATAATTTTATTAAATCTTTGTGAGTAATTACTTTCTCACTTTTTTTACCAAGGAAGAATACCCCCGAAGGACCAAAAAAAAGAGATTCTTTGCTAGTTAAAAACTTAAATGGAGTTAAGATTAAGCTAAAAATAAATCCAAAAATTCTAGCAATAAATACGCTTCTAAAAATTGATAGGAAAAAAAATCTTATAGACCAGGTTAAAACCACCTCGGGACCCTGATTTCCCCCTAATTTAATTAATTCAAATTTTTTAAAAAGATACCTATGTCCAAGAACAGTGAATCTAGTGAAGTCATAGGCTCCTTCATGCACTTGTTGCATAAATGGAGTTTCTGCATAGACAACTCCTCCTAATTTCATCACTCTATAAATTTCGTCTACAACTTTTATTGGCTCAACAACATGTTCTAAAACTGCTTGTATCCAAACTCCGTCATAATAGTTATCTTCTAAAGGGAGATAGTGAGAATCACTTATAAAGTCCACATAAGGTGCTTTATAGACATCTGTTCCATGAATTTTAATTTTATTATTTTGCCATAATTCATCTGTGCCACTTCCTTTCTCACCAGATCCAATAACAAGAATTTTAGGGCTTTCATTTAATAAAAAGATTTCTGTAATAAAGTTATTACAATTTTCTTCACTTACTTTACTGGGACGTGAAAGAATCTTATTTCGAATGAAGGTTAAATTACTTGATTTTCTTGGTATATAACTACTAATTTGATTTGACTCAAAAAGAGTATCAGTAAAATCTGAACTTATTAAAATAGGAACATCATCTGATATTTTAAAAGAGCAAGATTCTTTTGAATGATTACATTCTTCATTAGTGCAAACCATTACATTTTCAGTTTTCAATAATTTTGACTTACATAAAGGGCAACAGAATGGAATGTAGCTTTTTCGTAACATTATTTTTTTATGAATTTAAATAGTAATTCCAAAATATTTGTACAAAAACGGGTTTATTTTAGATTTAAGGGTTCCTATATAGAAACTTTTACCTTCTAATTTATATACTTTTTTGATTTGTTTAGTCATTAGGTTATAAACTAAAACAATTCTGGTTGTACGATTATTTCCTTCGTATGAGTGCCACGTGCCATTTTCTTTTCTAGAAAAAAATAACGCTCTATTTTGTTTCCATTCAACTTCTTGCTTGCCATTTCCTTGTTTATCTTCATATAAAAAAGTTCCATTATTTTTTAATGGATCTAGATAAACAACACAACTAAGAATTTTATTTGGCGTATCTGAGTGAATAGGAAATTTATAGTTTTTCCCCGTAATGACAATATCAAATTCAGAGTAATCATAAAGATCTAATCTTTCAGGGCATAAGTCTTTTAGTATTTCCATACATTTAGGGTGATATTTCTCATGGAATTTTCTAAGTCTTTCCTTTGATAAAGAAGAAGTTTGAATTTCTCTTTCAGTAAATTTATGAGGAAAAATTTTTATTTCATTGTTTCCAATCTTTTCTAGTATTTTTTTATCAAGAGAATTGATAATGAAATTAAAATCTTTTTCTTCTAAAAAACTATCTATGATCTTAAAACTAAATGGGGAGAGCATAAATTTATTTTTTTAAATAATTTTCTATGAATTGAATATCTTTAGGAGCATCTACTGATAAACCTATATCTTCTACTTTTACCATCTTTATAGGGAAACCATTTTCTAAAAATCTTAACATTTCAACGCTTTCAGAAAGCTCTAGCCTTCCAGGAGAAAGCTTTTTAAAGGTCTCTAGAGATTTTTTTCTAAATGCATACAATCCTAACTGTTGAAAAAAGGAGTTGTTTGAATTTTTTGGAAAAGGTATCGGACTTCTCGAAAAATATATTGCATCTGATTGAGCATTAAAAATTACTTTGACAACGTCCGAGTCAATTACTTTGTAAGATTCTTTTATTTCGGTATAAGCGTTACTAGTCAAAACTTTTGAGTTTTTTATAACAGCCTTGACTACTGCGTCTATTGATTTTGGATCTATAAGCGGTTCATCTCCTTGAATATTTACATATATATCAGCATCTATATCCTCTAAAACGTTAGCGATTCTATCTGTTCCAGTATGACATTTACTTTTTTTTAAAATACATTCCATAGAATGAGATAAGCATTCATCTCTAATTCTTTCATCATCCGTCACTACAATTACTTCGTTAAGGGTCTTAGATTTTCTTGCTTGCTCACAAACCCTTCTAATCATTGACTTACCTGATATATTAGCTAGGGGCTTCCCAACAAACCTAGTCGATCCCCATCTTGCGGGAATTAAGCCAATAATTTTTAATTTTTTTTTCAATTAATAATGTCCCTTAGTTCAGAAATATTTTTTATTGAATAAGTTGATTTCATTTTTCCATAACCCCATTCAGCATAAACAAAATCAATTTTAGCTTTTTCTGCAGCAATTTTGTCTACTTCCATATCACCAATGTAAACTGTTTCTTTATTGTCACAATAGACTTGAGACATCGCATATAAAATTTGATCTGGTTCAGGCTTACCCATCAAATTATCGTCAGGGCACGAGATAATATCAAATTTAGGTAATTTTGAAGCAATCAATTTTGTTCTAGAAAAATCTTTAGAGGTCACAATTCCTATTTTATATTTATCAGATTCTTTAAAGTACTGAATGGTTTCAAATACCTTATAGTAAAAATTTATATTATCTATTTGTAATTTAGATTTTTTTTGAAAATCTATTTCAATCTCTTTTTTATTTTTTTCAATGCCCAAGGCAAAAAGAATATCTTGGAATGGCTTACCTATTTGATTGAAATATTCTTCAAAATTGATCTCTAAGCAATATTTTTCTTTTACAAAATTCCATGACGATTTCATATTGTCTTTTGAGTCAATTAAAACGCCATCCAAATCAAAGAGAATTAGTTTTTTATGAAGTTTCATTTTTTGGATAAGTATAAATCTTTGAAGGATAAATGTTTAATTTTGATAAAATAACATTAATACGCAATGAACTTTAATCAAGAAAAATACAAGCAATTGTGCAAAACTTGCAATTCTATCCTAGACGAGTTTTCCAATAATATTTTAGTATCTTCACATCCTTGGTTAAATGTTCTAAATGAACATCCTACTACTCTTGAAAAGTATTCTTCTCTTTGGAAAGAAAGAGGAGCCATAAAAAATCTTTTAAGAAAAGAAATAGTTTTCTTTATTTTTTATTTATTTTTCAAGTTAATCTTCTCAATTTTTAGTTTTTCTTCGTACAATCAAAAAAAAAAATCTAGACCAAAAAAAGAAGTAATTTTTTTATCTCACCTTTTTAAACAAGACCAAATTGAAGAAAAAGAAGATTTTTATTTTGGAAAGATGCCTCATCTTTTAAATAAATTTGAAATTACTTCTCAAATAATTTTTCAAAATCACTTAAGAATTCCAACATTTTTTTTTAAAAAAAAAATAATTGAAAAAAGTGAAGGTCAAAAAACTATGCTGGATGAACCTTCTTTTTCAATTTATCTCATAAGTTTAATTGAGTTAGTTAAAGCCCATTTACAGATTAAAAATCAAATTTCTAAGCACACTGAATTTTTTGTTAAAAGAGTTTTAAAAGAGGCTTCAATAAGGACATTTTCTATTGATTTCTATAAAGCATTAATTTTTAACCATCAGATTAAAAAAACTCTTGCCCAGATAAATCCTAAAATTATTATTACAACTTTGGAAGGCCATCCAAGAGAAAAAATGCTTTTCTTTCATGCTAGGGAGCTTGACAGAAAAACACTTTGTATTGGATATCAACATACAATCTTATTTCCTAAACAAAATTCTATTTTTCATTACCCAAATACCAATTATATGCCCAACATGATATTCACTCCTGGAAAGATAAACAATGAAGTTATGTTAAGAAGTTTTTCTCAAGACAAGAAAATACAAATAGTAAATGTTGGCTCTCATAGAATTTATAAACCTAAGAAATCAAAAGAGCCTAAAAGGCTAAATAAAAACTGTCTGATTTTGCCAGATGGCAATTTAGAAGATTTAAAAAAATTTTCACAATTTATATCTCAAATCAATGATGAAGACTTAAATTTTATAATAAGACTTCATCCAGCTTTTTCGTTATTAGAACTTCAGAAAAAATATAAATTATTTCTGAATTGTCCTAGAAATATATCTTTTTCAAAAGAAAAAGATATAAACGAAGATTTCAAAAAAAGTAGCTGGGCAGTGTATAGAGGATCTGGAGCAATAATTTATGCTATTCAAAATGGATTGAGACCAATTTATCTAAGACCATTAGATGAATCTTTATCAATTGACCCTCTATATAAAATTTCTAAAGGTAAAAAAATAATTAGTACTTATTTAGATCTAAAAAATATTATTAATCTTGATAAAGGTCTTTCTATCAGCGAATTAAATCGTCAACTTGAAGAAATAAAAAGATATAATTTTGACTTTTTTGAACCTCTAAATTTTCCAAAAATTTTAAGTAAATTTAAAAAATATTTATGAGTAAAAAATATAAAGTTTTTTTTTCAAATAAGATCTCTGATCTTGAAAAAGTTAGTTATTTTTTAAATAAGCATTTTGGAGATGCTAACGATAGCGAGATCTGGACGAAAGAAGAGCTTAACTGGAAACTATCTAATTTAAACCCCGCGGGTGAAGGCTATATGGCATTTGCAAAATTAGATGATGAAATAATTGGAACAGCAGCAATTGTAAAAAAGAGATTGCTTATAAATGGAAATTCCTATTTAGGAGCGGAAATAGGAGAAACTTATACGCATCCTGATTTTAGAAAAGGAATAAAACCAGAATCTTTGTTTGAAAATAATAGTGATCCTAATCATTATTTAAATAAAAGTATTTTTGGAAGACTTATTTCAGAGTTAAAAATAAAAACTTCATCAGAAAAAATTGAGATTATTTATGGCACGCCAAATGAAAATTCAAAAAAAGGATATCTGAAAAGACTTGGATTTTTCGAAATGCAAAATTATAAAAATATTTCAATGTCTAAGTTTATTTTTCGTAACCTCTTTTTTAAGAAAAACTCTGAAAGGTTAATTTTCAATACAGATAAAAAAAAATCAAAAAATAAAAAAATATATTTAGAGAAAAAATTTAAGATTTCTAGAGATTTCCCTTCTTTACAAGACATTGATTTATTGTGGTCAGAAGTAAGACCTGCCAAAGGATTTTCTTTAGTAAGGGATGGAAAATATTGGAATTTTAGATATAAAAGTCACCCTGTAAATGATTACATTTATTATTCAATTTATTTAAAAGGAAAACTTGCAGCTCTCATAGTTATAAGATTTAAGGAAGTAAAAAAATTAAAAACTTTATTTTTAGTTGAGTGGATGACTACAAAAGATATTAAATTCTCAGAAGTATTAAAGTTAATTATTGCAGATAATAAAGATCTTAAAATTCAAAAGATGAATTTATGGTCTAAAAAAAATTCATCAAATTTTTTTTCTGCATTAAAAAAAGGTTTTATTCCAGCTTCCAACATACCTATTATCTTCAATAAAACGGAAATTTCCTCTAAATTTGATGATCCTGGAATTTCTTTTGATTTTTTTCTAGGGACATCAGATACAATTTGAAGTCAGAAAGAAACAAAATGTATTTTTTAAAAGAATTTTTGAAATCATTAATTGGTTTGTTTTTTAGGATCAATCCTTTTTTCAGATTCAGTCTAAAGAACAAATTAACTATCTTTGTTTTTCATGAGGTTTCAGATAACCAAAGTAAATTTCTTTCACAAAACAACATAGTCCATACAGTACATAATTTCAAGAAACACATAAACTGGATTGAAAAAAATTTCAATGTAATCAGTCCAGAATATCTAACTCAAAACAAACCTCTACCAAATTATCCCGCAGTTATTTCTTTTGATGATGGTTATCAAGGTACTTTTGATCATGGTTTAAAAATCTTAGAAGAAAAAAATGTTCCGGCAATAGTATTTATTAATTCAAGGCCTTTGCTTAAAAAGAAGCCTAGCATTGCTGCAATAGCTAATTTTTTAGAAGAAGATGAAGATTTTATAAAATTTGCTGATCAAGAAGGTTTTGACTCGCCATTCCACTTATCTGTCTCACCTAAACTATTAGGAAAATATATGAAATCACATGATTTCGAAGAGATAGAAAATGCTGCATATCTTTTTCAAGGGGAGATAGCTTCATTTGAAACGTTAACAAAATGGGAAAACAGTAATCTTTTTTTTTATGGCAATCACCTCTATGATCACTGGAACGCCAATGCTTTGTCCTCTGATGAATTTAAATTGGAGTATAAAAAAAATGATGAATTTCTTTCTCAATTTAAAAATTATTTAAATTTATTTGCTTTTACTAATGGCAAACCGGAAACTTGTTTCACTCAAAAACATATAGACTTATTAAAAGATTTGACTGTAAAAAAAGTTTTTTCGTCATCTAATGGAATAAATAAAAATCTTTCCAGTTTTCTTTTTGGCCGGCTTAGTACGTTTGATTCAGATACATCTGAGAACAAGCTTTGGTTTAGATTAGGCATTACAAACTCAAGATTTAAATCTTAACAATGTTTTCATCAAAGGTTTCAGTAGTAATCCCCTCATTAGGAGAAAAACAATTAGAAAATACTCTAATACATCTAAATAATGGCACTATCATCCCCGATGAAATTTTGATCTGCATCCCAAAAAGTTATGCTCCAAAATTTGATTGTCATAAATTCCATAATTTAGAGTTTGTTTTCACAGAAAAAATGGGCCAAGTTAAACAAAGAATAGAAGGATTCAAAGTAGCAAAAAATAAATATATTTTACAAATGGATAGTGATTTAGTTTTGGAAACAAATTGTCTGGAAAATTTAATTGAAACGATAGAAAAGAATAATAAATCCTGTATTGGTCCTAGGTTATATGATTTAAAAAATAAAAAATATTTTTCCACTTGTATTCCTAAAAATGAAAAAAAATTAACTTATTATGAAAAGTTTTTTTATAAAATTATTAATGGCAAAGGCGGTTTCAAACCTGGCAATATTTCTAAATCGGGTGAACCAATGGGTTTAATGGAAAATGGGGAATTCAAAAATCTGGATTGGTTGCCGGGAGCTTGTATTTTACATACCAAAGAAAATCTCATTTTAGATAATTACTATCCATTTGAGGGTAAAGCCTATGCAGAGGATATTTACCATTCTTTAGAATTAAAAAATGAGGGTGTAAACCTTATAAGAGACAAAGAAGCGAAATGTTATGTAGACTTTTCAAGCAGCAAAGCGACAAATTTATTTAATTACATAAATATAATCTATGGCTCACTTGAAGCTAGAAAGGTTTTTAGAAAAAAAACAGATTCAAGTAATTTGAGATTCTACTGTTTTATATTTCTGAGTTTTTTGAGATCAATAAAAAATTTTAAAAAATTAAATGTATAGAATTTTTGATCAAATTTTTCTTCCTCTTATGATAATTAAGTTAGTTGTAGCTGCAAATAACTTTAAAATATACTTTATAGATTTAGGTTTCTTGCTTTTTATTAGCTCTATATTCTTAGCTCTTTTAGTTTTGGTACAAACCCAATATGCATTCACTGGTTTGATTTTATTTCTCCTTAGTTTTGCACTTTATTTCTTAGAATTCTTTTCTGGAGGTCTTGCAGTTTCAACTTTAAAAACCATCTTTTTAGATTTATTATTTTTATTGGCCGGAGCAAAAGTATTTTTAACTAATCCAGGCTTGATTCCCAGACAGCTATATTTCTTTTTCTTTCTTTGTATTCCAGTAATGTTGTTGCAAATAACAGGCGCCTCGTCTTTTTTTATGTTTTGGAATACGGATTATCTTCATTCTCCTGAAATATTATCTCCTGAAGAGCTTGGAACTTTTAAAATTATAGAAGTGTATCCAACCCTATTTCGAAGCAGTGAGGAATTGTATTTGATGATTGGGCAAGGCAGACCATCGGGACTTCTTCATGCAAACAATCTTCTATCCTATCTTATATGTATTGGCATTGCTTTAAATGCAGCTTTTAATGAAAAAAAATCTTATTTATCAAGTCAAGATTACATACTTGCTGCCATCTCTGTTCTTTCAATGAGTCTTACCGTAAGCGTTATTTATTTAATATCAGTTATTTACCTCCTTTCAGAAAACTTTGCAAAGGCAGCAAAATTACTCTTTGCTTACAGCTTTATGCTATTAATTTATTACCTATTTTTCCCAGGCATAGTAGAAAATTTTTTTTCAGAAACAACTTTATTTTCTAAAATTTTTTCAAGGTTTTATGAGTTAGCTTATTCAATTGGATTTTATGATTTTTTTACTCTTACCTATGATAGCGCATCTAATATTGATTATTCTTTTGATCCTTCTCAAGGATCCTATAACCTCATAACGATTATTATTTCTAACAATTTAGTATTTCCTATATTGTTTTTGCTTATTCTTTTTGCGGTTGCTTTCTTTTTTAGCTTCGCAAGAAATAGGAATTCTATTATCCAGATAATATCTTTGAAAGGAATTTCATTTCTTATTGCTGTTTCTTTAATAGTTCAAGTATCGATTCCATTTATCCTTGATATTTTTGGTATGTTCCTTTTTGGATTTGTTTTAAGTCCATTTCTAGTAGATTCTTTCAAAAATGAAAAAAGACAAATAGCATGAAAATTCTCTTTGCTATTAAATCTCTAGCAATTTCAGGAGGAGCTGAAAGAGTTTTTTCCGACATAAGTTCAAGGCTCTCATTAAAATTTGATGTTTCTATATTATCTTTTGATGCAAACACAGATGATTGTTTTTATAGAATTAATAAAGAAATAAAATTCATAAAAACAACAGAAAGCTTACAGGACATTTCCATTAAAAATCTTAACGTGTTTAAAAAAATCATTTTTCTAAGAGGTATTATTCGTTCCCATAGAATCGACACTGTAATAGGCTTTAACTTTAGTATTTATTTTCTTCTGGCCATAGGTTTAGTTGGGCTGCCAGTAAAAGTAATTTGCTCTGAACACTCAACTTATCAGGGCTTTAGTAAGAATTTTTTCTCTCCTATTTTATTGAGGTTAATATCTAATCTCCCCATAAAATTTGTTGTCGTCAGCGAGCACGCTTTAAAAACATTTCCAAAAAAAATACAAAGAATTTCAAAAATTATAAAAAACCCAATTTCCGTTTCTTTTAGCGAAAAATTAAAATTTGAAGACAAAGAAAATACAATTTTAAGTGTTGGCAGGCTAGCTGAAGAAAAAAATCATTTAGATCTTCTAAAATCATTCAAGCTAATATCTTCAAAAATTCCTAACTGGAAACTGAAGATAATTGGCTCTGGACCTCTTGAAAGCCAAATTAAATCTTTCATTGAAGCTAATGATTTAGTAAACAGAGTAGAATTAATTAAAGAAGTAAAAAATATTGAACTAGAATATCAAAAGGCTAAATTTCTTATCATGCCTTCTAGATATGAAGGCTTTGGATTAGTAATTGCAGAAGCCTTATCTTGCGGACTTCCAGTTGTGCTTTTTAAAAATGGGAATTCCTCTAATCTTATTATGAATGATTTTAATGGCATTGTGATTTCTAATAATTCGCAACAAATTGAAAATCTTGCTATTGAAGTAGAAAAATTAGCTAAAAATGAAAATTTAATAAAAGAATTAGCAAAAAACTGCATGAAACCAAAAGGGCATGCTGATGAAACGATAATTAAAGATTGGGAAAAACTTATCTTTCAGGACTTATAAGTTCTATTACTTTTTAGCGGATCTTTTTATGAAAAAAGAAAATACTTGTTTATTAATATCGGCAACTAACATACAAAATCATTTTATTAGGGACGATTTAAGAAAATACTTATCAAGAAAATTTACAAATGTATATTTTGTTGGCGATAGAAAATTTTCAAATTCTCAACATGAAATTTTATGGGAAAATGCTCTTAGTAGATCAAACCTTTTTTTTGAAGTTATTCTTTTTTATAGATTATTAATAATATTTCTTAAATATAGGCCAAGCAATGTCATTAGTTTCTCACCAAAAGTTAATATTTATGTAGGGATAATATCTTTCGTTTTAAACATAAAACATATCCCTGTAGTTTCAGGATTCGGTAAGTATCATAATAAATTTAATAAAAACTCGTTTATAAAATTTCTTTTTAAATGCTCTCTCTATTTTGTTAATTGCATTATTGTGATGAACAAAGATAATGAAAGAGTTTTAAAGAAGCTTTTTCCAGTAAAAAAAATTTTTTTAATTCCTTCAGAGGGTTATAGCGGGAGAAATTATTATTCAATTAAAGAATTTTCAAAAAATAATATATTTTATATATCTAGAATAATTAAAGAGAAAGGAATATTTAACATGCTAAATGCTTTTATTTTCCTTCAAAAAAAATATCCCCATATATCTCTAGATATTGCAGGAGAAGTAGCTTTAAATGAAAAAGATCTTATTAAATTCAACAAGTTAATATCCAATAAAAATATTATATTTCATGGAGAAATTTCAGAAGATTACAAATATGAATTGTTTGAAAAAGTGAAAATATTTGCTTTTCCAAGTGTTTATGGAGAAGGATTGCCAAGAGTATTACTGGAAGCACAAATCTTTAAATGCTTAACAATAACAACAGATTTTTCAGGGTGTGCGGATGCAATCTCTCCTTCTATGAAAAGATTTATATGTTCGGAGACACTAGAATCTACTATAGAATCTCTTGAAAAAGCTATTTTGTTGGAGGATAAATTAATACTTAATTCTTTAACAGAAGAAGCTCATAATTGGGTTATTGAGCATCACAATATTCCAACTATTCTTGATAATTATTCAAAAATCTTTTCTTCAACAAACTTTATTAAATAATTTAAACTGATCACTATGAAGGCATTAGTAACAGGTGGAGCAGGCTTTATAGGTAGTCAACTTGCAGATATTCTTTTAGAAAAAAATCATGAGGTTGTTTCTGTGGATAATTTCATTCTTGGAAAAGAAGAGTTCCTTGCTGATGCTCAGAATAACGATCGTTTTAAATTTTATAACATAGATATACTAGACATAGAAAGATTGAATACAATCTTTGAAAAGCATTCCTTTGATATGGTTTTTCATTTAGCTGCAAATTCAGATATAAATGAAGGTACAAAATCAACAGATAGAGACCTTAATTTAACTTTTTTGCTTACCTATAATGTTTTAGAGTGCATGAAAAAAAATCGAGTAAAAAAAATACTTTTTACTTCTTCTCCAGCTATCTTTGGAAATCACGACAGCGCTCTTACAGAAGATCTGCCAATGAAACCCGAATCCTTATATGGAGCCAGCAAACTTGCTTCAGAAAGTTTTATAAGAGCTTTTTCTAACTTATACGAGATTCAGTCATGGATACTAAGACTTTCAAATATGGTTGGAAAAAGGTCTACGCATGGCATTCTTTATGACTTTATGAAAAAAATTAATAAAGATGGAACAACTCTCGAAGTTCTAGGCGATGGTCAGCAATTTAAGCCTTACATGCACGTTGAAGAACTAATTGACTGTATTTTCTTTTTATTAGAAAAATCTAATGAAAAAATTAATGTATTCAATGTTGGGCCAAAAGATGGAATTAAAGTATCTGAGATAGCTGAATTATTCCTCAAAGCGCATGGAAAGGGCCATAAAATATCGTATACAGGCGGAAAGGTTGGCTGGAAAGGAGATCAGCCTTTTTATAGCCATGATTCTAAAAAGCTTTACTCTCTTGGCTGGGAACCTTCTATGACGTCAAAGGAAGCGGTTGAAAAATCAATAAAAGAATTTAATGAAAGATAACTATTCAAAAACCTTATCAAAGCCCTTAAATAAAAAAAAAATAATCTTAACCGGAGCAGAGGGTTACATAGGCAGTGAACTAGCAAATCAATTTAATTTAAACAAAATAAAATACCTTGGTATAGATAAAAGAAAGAGTAATAATCCTTTTCATATAAAGGAAAACTTAAAATCAAATTTTTCCATTAAAAAAATAAAATATTTTAACCCGGATATATTCATACATGCTGGAACACATTCCGCTGAAGCATATAAAAATAATCTTAATGATAACTTCAAGGATGATTACATAAGCCTCTTGAAGGTTTTTGAGTTTTTGAAAGATAAGCCAAAATGTAAATTTATTTACTTTAGTTCGTCTTATGTCTATAGCGGCTTGAATTTCAAAAAAAAAGTATATGAGGAAACAATTTTAAACCCTGAGCATAATTTCGGTCTGGCAAAGCATTTTTTTGAAGAATTAATATTAAGAACTCATCCAAACTCGATTATTTATAGGCTCTCCTCAGTTTTTGGAGGTAAAAATGCCATACATCCTAATTTTATTAATAATCTTTCTTCAGAAGCTTTTAAAAACAAGAAGATTCAAATCTGGGGAAGGGGAAATAGAAAGATGCAATATATTTATATCGAAGAGGTTGTAAAAACCATTTTAAAATCATACAAATTGGAACCTGGAATATATAATCTCGGCGGAAATGACTATGACTCTATTCTCAAAACTGCGAAACAAATAGCTGATTTTTTTGGGGCTGAGTTATTTTTTTTAGAAGATAAAATAGAGGGATATACTCTTCCTTATATGGATAACAATAAATTAATTTCTTCTTTGAAAGGAGTTTTAATGTCTAGTCAAAAAAAATATCTTGCTAAATATCTTCAAACTTTAGAGAAAAATTTATTATGAAAAATAAAGATTTAAAGAAAGATTCTTATGAAGATTATGTAAAAAGAGTTTCTAAAGAAACTATTCCTTGCTACGAGCCATCAATTGGAAAAGAAGAGCTGAAAAACTTAAAAAATGTAATTGAGAGCAACTGGTTATCAGAGGGAAAATATGTTCGAGAATTTGAAGAAAAATTAAGAATTTCTTCTCAGAGACAATTTTCCTTAGCATTTAATAATTGCACCGCAGCACTAATTACAGGAATGAAAAGTTTTGGAATTGGAAATGGAGACGAAGTGATAGTCCAAAGCCTCGTTCATTCTGCCGATCCAAATGCAATATCTGCTACAGGTGCAAAACCTATCTTTGCAGAGGTTAATGAAAATACAATGTGCTTAGATATCCCAAATATAAAAAAAGCCCTCACTCCTAAAACCAAAGCAATCCTTCATGTAGCTTTATACGGTAATACTTCTAACCTAGATGAGCTTCAAAAATTCTGCAAACAAAATAAGTTGTTGTTAATTAATGACTGCGCTCCTGCCTTATTTGGATATTTCAGAGACAAACCAATTGCATCCTATGGAGATTTTTCAGCAATATCATTTTTTGCTGATAAAACAATTACAACTGGTGAGGGAGGTATGCTTCTTACTGATAATTCAAACTTAATTGCAGAAGCAAACATCTATAAACATGATGGACGAAAGGAAAGAGGAGTGGATTTGATAGAAAGAAAAGGATTCAATTATCGTATTACTGAAATGCAAGCTGCAATTGGCGTTGCTCAAATCCAGAAGAGCAGTTTTTTTATAGAGAAAAAAAGAAAAAACTATGATCTTTATAAGTCTCTTCTTAAAAAAGACCAAGTTAAATTATTTGAATTTATTGATTCGACCAAGAATATACCCCATAGGAATGTTATTTTTGTCCCTTGCGCGGCAAAATTAATTTCACATCTAACTAGCAATGGAGTTGGCGCAAGAACCCTTTTTATGCCAATGCATTCACAACCTGTCTACAACACCAAGCAAGATTTTCCTATAACTGAGAAACTTTATAAAACAGGAGTGTGTCTTCCATCTGCACCCACATTAAAGGTAAAAGATATAAAGTATGTTTGTAATCTAATTAACTCATTTTATTCTTGAAATGAAAAATATTCCGGCTACAAAGCCCACATTCGATAAGCAAGATATAAATCATATATCTAAAGAATTTAAAAAAATCTTAGAAGGAAAATCTTTTCTCTCTCAAGGAAAATTTGCTGAACAATTTGAAGAAGAATTTTCTGAATTTATTGGGACAAAATATGCAGTTAGTTGCAATAGCGGAACTTCTGCTTTAGAGCTTATTTTTAGGGGGTTGGAAATAAAAAATAAGGAAGTGATTCTTCCATCTAACACCTTTATTGCCACTGCTAATGCAATTATTAATGCAGGAGGGATTCCTGTATTTGCTGACTGCAATAAAGACATGTGTCTGGATTATGAAAAAACAATTAAACTTGTTTCAAAAAAAACTATCGCAATTTGTCACGTACATATTGGAGGTTTAATTTCAGAATCTGCCATAAAATTAGCTAATTTTTGCAAGAAAAATAATCTTTTTTTTGTTGAAGATGCTGCTCAAGCTCATGGAAGCTCATTTGGCAAAATAAAGGCCGGAAATATTGGTTATGCAGCAGGGTTTAGCTTTTTTTCTACAAAAGTTATGACTACCGGGGAAGGGGGAATTGTTACGACAAATAATAGAAATTTATCTTTGAAAATGAAGTCTATTAGAGAATTTGGTAAAGAAAAAAAAGGGATTTATACAAATTATCATACTTCAATGGGTTATAACTGGAGAATGCCAGAAGTTTCTGCATTAATGGGAATCTCTCAGTTAAAATCTATAAATAAATTTATCTCTAAAAGAAATAAAATTGCTGAAATATATCGATCAACTTTAAAGGAAATAGAGGGTATTAGGATTATCGAGCCTTCTTCAAAATCAAAATTTAATTATTTTAAATTTACTATAATTTTAGAAAATCAAAACAGAACTTACGTACATAATTCTCTTTCTAAGAGAGGAATAAACTTAAGTGGGTATGTATATGAACTTCCTCTCCACAAGCAACCAGTTTTTAAAAAATTTAATGACGTATCGTTTCCGGAAACAGAATTTCTTTGTTCTCAGCATATTTGCTTACCAATTTATCCAAATCTTTCTCTATCAGATGCAAGATTCATAGCAAAAAGCTTAATTGATGTTTTAAGGATTACTTAGTTTTAAGAAATGTTAAGTCAAGCAGTTATCCTTGCTGGTGGAAGAGGAGAAAGATTATCAAAGTTATACAAAAATACTCCAAAATGTTTAGTTAAGTTATATGGCAAGCCTATACTGCAATATCAGTTAGAAATTTTAGAAAGGGAGAAGTTTTCCGAAGTAATTATTCTAACTCATCATTTATCAGAAAAAATTGAAAAGTTTATTTCTTCTTATAATTCAAATTCTTTATCCATAAGAGTTATAAAAGAAGATAAGCCTCTTGGAACAGCTGGATCTCTTATTTCAAACTTAGAAGAACTACAAAAACAATTTTGTTTAGTATATGGAGACTTAATATTTGATATAAATTTTGAAAAATTTAGGAAATTTCATATTGCAAAAAAAAGTGATGTCAGCCTTTTATTGCACCCAAATGATCATCCAAAAGATTCTGACTTAGTCGAGTTAGACGAATTTGGAAAAGTACATAGATTTCATAAATATCCCCATAAAAAAGGACTTTTTCATCAAAACCTTGTTAATGCTGCTATTTATATTTTCAATAAGCACTCGCTTTTAGAGTATCAAGAAAAACCAAAAAAACTAGATTTCGGAAAAGATATTTTCCCAAAGATGTTAAAAGATAATAAAGATATTTTCGGATATGAAAGTCCAGAATACATAAAAGATGCTGGCACTCCTGAAAGACTAAAAATAGTTAAGAAACATATAAATAAAAATTTTGTCAAATTAAGAAATCTCTCTAAGAAAAGACCTTGTATTTTTATTGATAGAGATGGAACAATAAATGAAGAAAGAGGTTATATTTCAAAATTAAAAGATTTTGAACTTTTACCAAAAGTAGGAAGAGCTATCAAGCTTATCAATAATTCAAATTATCTTTCTGTTTTGATCACCAATCAACCAGTGCTTGCAAGGGGAGGCTGCACTTTTGAAGAGTTGAGAAAAATTCATAATAAGATGGAATTTAAATTAAGTGAAAATAAAGCCTATCTAGATAGGATATATTTATGTCCACATCATCCTGATAAAGGCTTTAAGGGAGAAGTTGAAGAGCTAAAAATAAATTGTAATTGCAGAAAGCCTAAGACTGGTCTATTTAAAAAGGCAATAAAAGATCTAAATATTGATTTAGAAAAGTCTTGGATGATTGGAGATTCTTTTAGGGATATACAAGCAGCTAATAAATTAGGTATTAAATCTATTTTATTAAATACAAATAATGAAAAAAAAATAGATATTAAATATACCCCTACATTTGTTGAAAAAAACCTTTATGATGCCGTAAAAAAAATTTTTGATACAAAATGATTATTTCTAAAACACCTCTAAGAATTAGCTTCAGCGGTGGTGGTAGCGATTTAGAAAATTTCTATTCTTTTAATGGCGGAGCTGTTTTGAGTTCATCAATCAATAAATATATTTATGTTAGCGTAAATGAAAAATTTGATGAAAAAATAAGATTATCTTACTCAAAAAACGAAGAAGTTTCTTCTATAGCAAATCTAAAACATCCATTGGTTAGAGAAACTCTAGATTTTTTAAAAATATATAAAGGAATTGAGATTACTTCTACTGCAGACATACCATCTGAAGGTAGTGGTTTAGGTTCTTCGAGCTCATTTACAGTAGGCCTTCTAAATACATTGTCATCATTCAAGAAGAAAAATCTTAGCGCGGCTAAATTAGCGAAGGCAGCTTGTAAAATTGAAATTGAAATTTGCAAAGAACCCATTGGGAAACAAGATCAATATGCCTCTGCATTTGGAGGTTTTAATCTAATCGAGTTCAAAAGAAATAATGTTGTTAGGGTTCGTCCTATTTTATGCAAAAAAGAAACCATAATCGATTTAGAAAAAAATATTCATCTTTTCTACACCGGAAAAAGTCGAAAAGCATCTTTAATTTTAAAAAATCAAAATGAAGAACTTTTAAAAAACAAAAAGGCAACAGAAAATTTAATAAAAATGGTTTCTATGACTTATGAGTTAGAAACAAAACTTAATAATAACGATCTGAGTTTATTTGGAGAATACCTTCATGAAAGTTGGATGTTAAAAAAAACACTCTCAAAAAAAATAAGCAACTCCTTCATTGATGAAATTTATAATGCTGCTATTAATTCTGGCGCCGAAGGAGGTAAGCTTCTCGGGGCTGGTGCAGGAGGGTTTTTTTTATTTTATGCAAAACCAAAGCATAAGAAAAAGCTTTTAAAAAATCTTAGTAAACTTAGATTAATGCCTGTGACTTTAAATACAGATGGAAGTAAAATCATCTATAAATCCAGCTAATTATGCAATCAAAAGATTATTTCAATAAATTGTCAAACTTAATATCAAATTTAAATTACAAAGAGTTTGATGTTGGAGCAAATCTCATTAAAGAGGCTTGGGAAAATGGGAATCAGATAATCACTCTTGGTAATGGAGGAAGTTCTTTAACTGCAATCCATTTTACTAACGATTGGAACAAAAGTATCTTTCTAAGTTCTGGAAAACCATTTAGAGGTAGATCCCTTGTTGACAACATCGGACTCTTAATGGCTTATTCAAATGACTTCTCCTTTGAAGATGTTTTTAAAGAGCAGTTAAAAAATATTTTAAGTGATGGAGATTTGGTTATAGCAATCTCTGGAAGCGGAAACTCCGAAAATATAATTAGAGCAGTAGAATACGCAAATGATAATAATGCAATTACTCTTGGTCTTTCTGGATTCGATGGAGGCAAATTAAAAAAAATATCTCAAAATTCTATTTGGGCTAATGTAAATGATATGCAACTCGTTGAGGACATTCATGCGATTTTTGGTCATTTTGTAATGCAAAAGCTTTGTAATTACTAAACCTCTTCAATTGTCCAAGCTTAAATAAATATGATAAATAAAAATCTGATTTTTTTAGAATTAAATGAGATAAATTTTGACATTGTAAAATCCTACATTAATTCTGGGAAATCTTTATCTGGTTTTGAAAAAATCATAAATGGTAAATTCATAACCACCACTTCAGAAAATTCATATGATCTCTTAGAGCCTTGGATTCAATGGGCATCAGTTCATACAGGCAAGACCTTTCTTGAGCATAATTTATTTAGACTAGGAGATGTTGAATCTTCAAACCAAAAACAAATCTTCGAGCATATAGAAAGTAAAGGCTTTTCAGTTGGCGCTGTAAGTCCAATGAATGCAACAAATAACCTTAAAAAACCTGCTTTTTTTATTCCAGATCCATGGACAAAAACTCAGCCTGATGAAAATATTATAAGTAAGATGACTCATGATTTTCTATCACAAAGTGTGAATGATAATGCGAAAGGAAAAATAACTTTTAAATCTCTTATCCTTATAATCGCAACGATTTTCATTTGTATAAAAGTCAAAGATCAATGGCGTTTATTTCTTTATGCTCTAAGCTGCATTAAGTATAAGTATAGAAAAGCTCTTTTTTTGGATAAAGTCCTATTTAAAATATTTTCTTACTTATACAAAAAAAAGAAACCAAACCTTTCATCAGTTTTTTTAAATGGAGGGGCTCATGTCCAACATCATTATTTCTTCAATAGTGGTTTATTTCAAGACAAAAAAAATCCATCTTGGTATTTAGAATCAAAACTTGATCCTATCTTTGATATGTTGCAGGCATATAATGAAATAATAGAAGATCTCATGAATGAAAAAAATACGGAAATCATAATTGCAACTGGCCTTTCCCAAAAACCATATGATCGATCAAAATTCTATTACAGACTCAAGAATCATAAAAATTTTTTAAAAGCTTTAGATATAAAATTTGACAATGTTTTTCCCAGAATGACTAGGGATTTTTTAATTACTTTTAATAACCACTCTGAGGCGTCAGATTGTTTTGATAAACTAAATTCTTTATTGGTTAATGAAAAAACTAAATTATTTAACGAATTGGATCTTAAAGACAAAGCATTGTTTGTTACCTTATCTTTTCCAGAAGAAATAAATAATGAAACCTACATTTATGTCAACAATCACAAAAGATTCTTAAAAAAAGATGTATCTTTTGTAGCATTAAAAAACGGAATGCATCAAGATAAAGGATTTGCATATTTTTCCGGAGGCATAAGCCACTTATCTCCCAGTAGTGGCTCTCATGTTAAAAATATTTACAATGTAATTGATAATTACTTTAGTGTTTAAATATGTCTAATGCCCTCAAGGTAAAGAAAGCAGTCATACCAGTTGCTGGATTAGGTACTAGAATGTTACCAGCCACAAAGGCCATTCCAAAAGAAATGCTGCCTGTAGTAACTAAGCCAATCATACAATACATAATCGAAGAAATATCTTATTCTGGAATTAATGAAATTATTCTAGTAACTCGCTCAAGCAAAGCTTCAATAGAAGATCATTTTGATAGAAGTTTTGAGTTAGAGGCAACACTAGAAAAAAGAGTCAAAAGATCAATTCTAAAAGAAATTAAAAGTATTTCTAATTTGAATACTAGGATATTGAGCATTAGACAAGATCATGCCTTAGGACTTGGACATGCAATTCTTTGCGCTAAACCATTAATAAAAAACGAACCTTTTGCAGTTGTCTTGCCAGACATGTTAGTTAAAGGCAACAATAAAACAAGCAATTTAATAAAACTAAAAAAAGATTTTGAAAGCACTAATAAATCTCAAATTCTATTAGGAATTGTAAATAAAGAAGATATTCATAAATATGGAATTGCAAAAATAAAAAAAAATAACATTCTTTCTATTTTTGAAAAGCCTTCCATTCCTAAGGCCCCATCTAAGCTTTTTGTGGTAGGAAGATATGTCTTAAATAATGAGGTTCTTGATTTTTTAGAAAATACTCATTCTGACAAATCAGGAGAGATTCAGCTTACAGATGGTTTAAATAAGTATTTACATGCTCAAAATGAAATACAATTCTCAAAGGTGTCAGGAGAGGTATTTGATTGTGGTGAAAAGTTGGGATATCTCAAAGCCATAATTAAATATGGACTAGAGGATAAGTCTATTAAAGCAGACTTAAAAAAATTTATTAGAAAAACTTTAACCATTAATTAGACTAATGAAAATTTCAGTAGTTAGCGGAGGATTTGATCCATTACATAGTGGACATATTTCTTACTTAAATTCCGCAAAAAAATCAGGCAACTTTCTAATTGTGCTTTTGAACAGTGACGAGTGGTTGAATAAAAAGAAGGGTAAATTTTTTCTACCGTTCAAAGAACGAAAATTAATTTTGGAAAATTTAAAGGTAGTTGATGAAGTAATGAACTTTAAAGATGATGATTTAAATTCTTGTATTAACGGATTGATTAAGATTAAGAAAAAATATCCAAAAGATGAAATTATCTTCTGTAATGGTGGAGATAGAACACAATCTAATATTCCTGAAATGTCATTAGAAGATATCAAGTTTAAATTTGGCGTTGGAGGAAAGATTAAAAGGAATTCTTCAAGCGATATTTTAAAAAACTGGAATAATGAATCTGAAAAAAGAATTTGGGGGTCTTTTACCAATCTTTTAATTGATAAACATGTAAAAGTAAAAGAGTTAATTATAGATCCTGGCAAGGGAATGAGTTTTCAAAGACATTTTCATAGAAATGAAATTTGGTTTGTTAGTGAAGGAAGGTGCAAAGTAAAGCATTCAAAAAATAAAAAAAATGTAAAAGACTATACTCTTTCAAAAAATGATGTTTTTACAGTTAAAACTAAAGAATGGCATCAAATAATAAATACCTCAGATGAGGTCTGTAAAATTATTGAAATACAATATGGAGACCAAGTCCAAGAATCTGATATAGAAAGATTATATTATTTCAATGATAAAAAAATTAAATGAGTCTAAAGTCATTTTTTAGAATTTTTCTTAAAAACAAAAGAAAATTATTTTATGTAACAGATGATAAAGGCTTGTCTCTTTTAGAAGATGAGCTTTCTAAACATAGTATTTTTGCTTTAGATACTGAATTTGATTGGAGAACCACATATTATCCGAAACTTTCTTTGATACAGATTTCAGTGAAGCAAAGACTTTTTTTAATAGATTGTTTGAAAATTAACCCTCAAAGAATTTTAAAAAAATTTTTAGAGGATAAAAAAATTCTAAAGATTTTTCATTCTGTCAGGAGTGACGCGACAGTCTTAAGTAAATGTCTTTCTATAAAAACAATTAATACATTTGATATTCAACAAGCTGAAAAATTGCTTAGCAATAATGAGATTAAATCTTATGGAAAAATAGTGAAAAATTTTTTTGGTATAAATTTAGATAAGTCAGAGACAAACTCAAATTGGCTTAAAAGACCTCTTTCCGAATTACAAATCAGATATGCGCTGGAAGATGTAGATTATTTACTTGAAATTTATCATTATCAGAAAAAAAAATTAATTAAAAGAAATTTGCTAGATCAGGCTTTATTCTTTTCAAAGCAAGAAGTAGATTTAGGGAATGAATCCCTTAGAAAATTAAGATTAAAAAAAAATAAAAAAAAATTTAATATTAGGAATAAAGAAATTTTTTTATGGAGAGAAGATTTGGCAGAAAAAGATAATATTCCCCCAGCTTTTATTTTCAAAGATAAATATTTAAAAGAGTTATCAAGAATAAAATCTCAAGATGCTTTAGCTAGAAAAAAAGTAATGAAAATAATTGGAAGTTCAGAGATAACCGATAAATTTATTTCTACTTTTTTATGATTTTCATTTGGATAATATATCTCGCCTTAACTATTTTAATATCTTATTTACTTTGTTCTCTTACAGAAAGGAGATTGTTTAAAATACTTATCTTTAGCTTTGTATTTTCTATCTTTGCAACATTTTGGTTTAAAACTCCTGGGGAAAACTTTCTCTCTCCGGTTTTTTCTATCTTTTTGCTTGAATCCTTAATTCTTGAAAATAATGGATTTTTAAGAATCTTTAGGCCATTTATTCTAACTTTTTTAATTACCTATATATTTTCTTTATTTCTTTGGAAAAAAACTAAAATCTAATTATCTCAGATTCCATTTTATCTAAATTTATTAAACCTATTTGATTTTTCCCCTTAAGTATCCCTGCACATTCCCCAGGATTGAAAATAATACATTTATCTATTTTCTCTAATCTATATCTATGAGTGTGTCCATGAAGTATTAAATCAGATTCTGAAAGAGCTTCTTCATCAATCAAATCAGGATGATGAAAAACTTTAATTCTCTTATTATTTATTACTATAGAAAAAGGCTCTGTTGTTATTTCGCATTCAAATTTTTTTGATGCATTTATTAATCCCTCTTGTTCTCCAATGTCATTATTTCCAAATACTGCCTTTAAAGGACAATTCAAATCTTTAAAAGCAAGTAGAGATTTCGGGAGAGAAATATCACCGGTATGAAAAACTAAATCTGTAGCATTTTTATTAAAAATACTACAGATAGTAGAAATATTTTTGAGATTATTATGCGTATCTCCCGT
>CEOO01067333.1_pt1 | contig 42953 bp, 51 predicted proteins | sample 530321 | NCBI WGS metagenome assembly CEOO01 (sample SAMEA2619927, study PRJEB7988) | marine metagenome | biome: marine biome (ENVO:00000447); feature: surface water layer (ENVO:00002042); material: "saline water (ENVO:00002010), including plankton (ENVO:xxxxxxxx)" | depth 5 m
ACGTTGTCTTTAAATTTTTCGTTTTTATCAGCCATTTATTTTACCACGCGTCTGTTTGCCCTAACCAATCTTTACAAATTTCTTTTCCGCCTCTAACTGACCAGTCTGAGTCAACTGTCAACTTTGAAGAAATCCCGCCCCTTGGATTGCAGACCAAAACTAACCTTAAACGTTCAGGATTGTATACTGATTTCATATCGTCGTAAATGACATTAATAATTCTTTCGTATGAATATATTTGACTTCTAAAAGCAAAAAAGTATTCTTTTAAAGACTTTAACTCTATTATTGACTCACCTGGGTAAAAAGTTATATAAAGATGAGCAAAGTCTGGTTGGCCTCTTACACCTTCAAAAGTCAATTCAGGTATTTTCATTTTAATTTCATATCCTTCCTTAGAAGGATTTTTAATTGCTTTTAGTATTTCTCTATTTTTATTCCAGTTTCTTTTTTTTGATTTTTCCATTAGTAACTCATTATTTTATTAATTAAAGAATATTTTGGCTTCCAGCCTAATTCTTTTGTTGTTAATTCAATATCAGCTAAAGTTTCATTTACTTCAGCAGGGCGTGAAGAAATAATTTCTTTTTTACCACCAATCATGTCTGATATTTCAATTATTGAGTAATTTATACCAGTACCTACATTATAAATGCCAAATGGTATATCTACAATAGAACTTTTTATAGCACAAATATTTGCTTCAACAACATCGTCAATATAAGTAAAGTCTCTTTTTTGTGTACCAGGAGCAACTATGGTCATAGGTTGTTTATTTTTACTTTGACGTTTAAACAAACCAATCACCGGAGCGTACTCGCCCTTTAATGGCTCTCTTGGGCCGTATACATTAAAATATCTTAGTGTAATACTAGGTAAACCATAAAGCTGATGGTATAATTTACAAACTTGCTCCCCCATCCACTTTGACATTGAATAAGGATTGAGGCAATCTGCAGGCATATTTGGTTCAAACGGAATTGGATTCTGTTTACCGTAAAGGGAAGAAGTACCTGAATATATTACCCTCTTAATTCTGTTTAACCGTGACCATTCTAGAACTCTCTGCGTACCTACAACATTGACTTCAAAGCACTCGTTAGGAGACCCAATAGTAGGTTGGATACGACTACGGGCAGCAAGGTGAAAAACATAATCGACATTATCAAAAATATGACTGCAATCAATTTTAGATATATCGTAATCCCAATACGTCGCTTGATCATTGTAGTAAAACCTCTCATTTTCTTTTGCTGATAAATCATCGATTACTCTAACTTCATGACCTAATTTTACTAACCTATCTACAACATGTGATCCGATAAAGCCACAACCACCAGTAACTATAGATATCATTTAGTCAATCCATTCAAAACAGATGTGAAATTCAGGTTCGTAATTTTTGTCTTTGTACTCATAATAAAATACATCTTTAACTTCGTAAGGTTCAAATGACTTGAAATCTACACTTAGACATTCTATCAATTCTTCTTTCGTGGCATTGCTGCTTTTTTTAGATATATCGAAAATATTTGGGTGATCGTTACCCGGTCTTTTTCTTTCTTCGAGAGGTAATATGACATAGCAACCTTTTTTACTGACGATTCTAATATTTCTTAAGACAACTTCGGGAATGGCAACGTGTTCTAAAGAATGACTAGAATAAACTATATCAAACTCTTTTTCATTAAATACTTCCAACATCTTCTCAGCAGGAACTTTTTTTATCTTTGGTGTTTCTATTGCCGGATCAATACCTGTACCTGCTATGTTGTTATCTTCAAACATCTGAATTTCAATTTCATCTCGACATCCTACACATAGCACAGACTTTACTTCTGTGAAATATTCACTTGATATTTTATCAAAAAAATGGCTCATTAAAGCTGATTTAGATCTTGTAGTTTTTCGCTTATGTTTTGCTGAATGTTTTTTAGCCTCTCTAGCAACGTGTTGCTCAAACTCTTTACTATTAACACTAATATTATTAAAAAACCTTTTCATTTTAAGAATTTCCTTTTTTTAATTTTAAACTTACTGCACCAGGAATATCATACCAGTCTAATTCTTTCCTTACTTGTTGATTTTTATTCCAAGCCCCTTTCATCACATCAGGAGATATTCCAAGTTCCTCTGCTCTTTTTATCATGGCATTTAAATCTTTAGGAAAACATTTTCCTCCGAAACCAAAGTCTCCATCGTGTCCAGGGACGTCAATATGTGAATTTCCAATTCTACCGTCTGTTATGAAACCTTCTATCGCTTCATCCCAATTACCATCAATGGCTTCACAAATTTGATACATTTCATTCATAAAAGACACTTTTGTTGCGAAGAAACAGTTTGCCATGTATTTAATAAGCTGTGCCGTTCCAAAATCCGTCTTGATTATTTTTGTGTGGGGAAATCTTACTCTGTATAGTTTTTCAACGATATTGTTTGCCAACGGTTTGTTGCTTCCCAGTACAATTCTTGAGGTATTAATAAAATCTAATCTTGCTCTTCTTTCTGTCAAGAATTCAGGATTAAAGACAAAATTTAATTCTGGGAATTTAGATGCTAAATTTTCAGTAGTTCCAGGTACTACAGTTGATTTAATGACAACTACTTTCTGTTTCATGCATTCATACTGTGCTAATTCTTCTACAACAGATTCAACAATCGTCAGATCACATTCTCCAGACTCAAACATTGGTGTCGGTACACAAACAAATATTACGTTTGCATCGTTCGCTAAGTCTGCCATTGAATGTGTTGATCTTTTAGGATCTTTATCATATATCATAATATCGTCAACATGGAGAATAAAACCATGCATAATTGCTGAACCGACAAAACCGTTTCCTATAATTCCTATTTTCACTTTTTACCTTCTCCTACTTAATTAGTTTATAATTTTACTGTCCAAAGTAAAATTATTTAAATGACATTGTCCTTCATTTTCGAGATCAAATTCCCAACCGTGTCTTGGGCAAATGACTTTTCCATTTTTTATTAAAGCATACTTTAAATCAGCGCCTTGATGTGGGCAGTATCTACTACACTCATACGTCGTACCTGATTCTTTGTCGTGTAGTTTAATCTTCTCTTTATTTTCCTTAAGTTTGATTATCTCCCCTAGAGAAGATTTAAAATCTTTTTCGTCATCGCTAATTAAGAATGCTTCTATTGTCGTATTATATTTATTTGGTGTTCTCTTGTTCTTAAACATAAAGCTCAAAAAATAAGAAGACCATGAACATTTTTTTGCAAGTACTTTCCCAATGAAGAAGTCTTTATATGTATGACAATAGAAGGAATCATTTTCAATTCTGTCTGTAAAACAAATCGTGCCGTTTACCATATCAACTTTTATGTATTTTTTGTGATCAGATGTAAAATAAATATGATGAATATCATCTTCGTTGATTTGTAAAGAATTGTTTGTTTTTAAAACAGACACTTTTCTTTCAAGATTTTTATATAATTCAAGAAATATATTTTCTTTACATTCTTGAGATGAATATTCGACAAAGTCATTACGATAATCTATTAAAACTGATTTAACTTCATCAGGTGTTAACTTTTTCATAACATTGAAAATTCGTTGATTTTGTAAATCGATACAACCTTTCACATTAAGAGGTACAAACTCACAGTTGCTAATTCTTTTTTGGAAATACTCCTGAAACTGCCAGAACATTGGAAAGGTTGAGCTGTCTTCAAAGTTTAAATTAAATAAATCTTCTCTCAAGAAAACTGGAGGACCGGCGGATGGTATAAATATTTTCGGCTCTAATGTCTTTACTACGTTAACCACACCTTGCATTTTTGTCTTTCTTTTCTTTAGAGATATCTTTTTATACTCATTTGAATTATAATCGTATGTCACTGGGTGCATCGATGCACCAGAATATTGTTGTGTCAGCACGTCAATCTTTCCATATTTGCTTAATACATAGTCAATTCTATCGTGAATTTTACAATCATTTAAATTCAAAAACTTGCAATTGTTAGAATTTTCAACTAAAATTGCTGAGTCATTATTAATGGCAGTTTCCTGTATAAAAATGTTAACTTTTAAATCTGCTATAGTATTGTTTTCTTCTTCACCTAGGCAACTGACATTAACAAACCCTAGATTTACAGCAGCATCGTATAGTTTTTTATTTTCATAATTAGGTATCAGTAAGTTATTACAGTGATCACTAAGAACTTTAAGGGTTTTAACATCAAAGTGATCTTCGTGTTCGTGAGTTACATATATGTAGTTTTTTGTTCTAAGTTTAAACTGTGATATTACAAATTCTAGCATGTGGTGATTTTTAGGAAACTGGTACCAAGATCTTAAAAATGCTCCGGTATTTGAGAACCATGGATCAATTAGCAAGTTTGTCTCTTCAGTTTGTACTAAAAAACTAGCATGGCCCATAAAATATATTTTCATTTTCTAACTTCTGTTTTTCTGTGGTTAAATACTATTCTTAGTTTTTCATAAATTGTTTCAAAGCTTTCTTGAGGGATATCTTTTTTTACATTTAGAAATCTTTCATAAGCGCTAGTGTCTAAGAAGTTCATATCAACAAACTTAGAACTATTATTATCAACTGTTTTACCTTTAAAAATTTTAATTGCGTTAGTAAATGAATTCTCATATATGTCTTTTCTATTTAACAGTTCTTGTAAATCGTACAAATGTGTGTGGTTTCTTTTGAGTCTGTTTAAGAAAGAATTTGAAACTTTACTTGGATGTTGTTCATACTCGTGCAAGCAAGTCGCTTCGTATACAGTCATGAAGTATGGATATTTTTGTCCAGTGACTAACTTAATAAAGTAAGACTCAGGTTTAGGACACTCTTTGATTGATGATATGTTGTCTCTCATTTTTATGATTGCTTTTTTTGAAAACAACTTGGGTCCTCCTCCCCTTGGCTTTTTCATGAAAGCATCGATAAAAAATCCATGTGCAAATAAAAATTCTTCATTTTTAATGGCTTCATCAATAAATTTGAAAACATTGTCATATATAATTTCATCTGCGTCTGACCTTAAAAAGTAGTCAAATCGATCAATATTTCTGTATGCAGTTTCAACAAATTCTTTAAACTTTTGTGCAAAAGAAGTTTTTGGATCAGAAATTAAGTTAATATGCTTAAAACCTAAGCGATCAATTGCGTACAGGGCTAATTTTTCTGTTCTTTCACCTGTTGAAAAAACTGTTATGTGTATTTTATTTTTATTCATTTGATAGCCTCATAATTAAAGTATCACACATTCCCACAGCAGATAGTGTATTACTGTATGCCTCATTTAGATGATCGTTGTTTAAAAAGTCGTAAATTTTGTGACCGTTTGGTTTGTTTTTCTGTAGCCAGTGTATGTGATTTGATAGTGGAAATCTTTGGATTTGTTTTACATAGTCAACTTTGTAACCTGCTTTTTCTCCAATAGCTCTTAGGCTTTTCTGACTGTAATAGTATAGGTGACATGTCCAAAAATACCAGTCTCTAAAATCTTGAATGTCATATAAATCAAGTAGTGCGTCATTAATATTGGGAACCTCAATAATTATTTTACCACAATCTTTTAAATTTTTTTTAAGATTCTTTAATTCTGATATTGGATCTTTGATATGTTCCATGACATGAAAACATGTTATGAAGTCAAATTTTTTACTCACGTTGTCTAGATTATGATAAACCGGTATGTCAAGATCTACAAAGCTATTTTTTAAGTAGTATATTAAATGAGTGTCAGGTTCAACCCCTGCTACTGAGTTGCAAAATTGATTAATCTTATTTATAAAGCCACCCGCCCCGCAACCATAGTCTAATACAGACTTGTTTGCGACACTATCGACTAACATATTTTTTCTTCGTTCGTCGTCAAAATTTGCATTCTTTTTCCAAGATTCAAATTTTTCAAAATTAGTAATTTGTTGTTTACTTAAAAACCTATCATTTTTTAACATTTTTGAGTTTTCGTAAAAGTCTCCTTCAACAATGTGATCGTGATGTGACAAGAATACAAAATCGCAATCATTGCATTTTAAAATTTTAAAATCTAATTCGGGTTTTACATCGACATCTCTTATTTTGGTTGGAATGCACGCGATGTTTATTGATTCACATAAGTAACATTTTTTAATCATTTCTATTTTCCTTTTTATTTAAAGATTGACGGAGTAACATTTCAGCATACTCAAAATCATCTTTATCGTCGATGTCAATTGACTCGAAATTGTTCAGTATGATAGTTTTACAACTGTCTGATGTTCTTGCGTTAGAATCTAATACTTTGTTCTTGTAACCGTATATTCCAGATGTTTCAACAAGCACAGGCAAAAGATCCTGTGTCTTAGGCCTAGGTAAAGAAAAATTGATTTTTTCATCATTGAACCAACAAAAAGTTTTAATTTTACTTACAGAAACTACTGATTCGAAGTTATCTTTGCACAGAAAGTCTATTGAACGCTGGTAACTAGAGAGCTTTATAAATGGGGACGTGCAGTGAGTTAAAATGTAATTATCAGCAGGAATGATTTTTCTAAACTCCTTGTATATTTGGATTCCTAAAACATCATCATGATCAAATCTTTTATCTCTGTCTAAAAAAAATATATTTTTACTATCAAAGTCTATCTTTTTCTTAAGAAGCTCACAATCGCTTGAGAAAACATAAATGGGGACATCTAGTTTATCCAGTGTTTCCAAACTCCAACAAAATAATGGTCGCCCTAATAAATTTTTAATGCTTTTATTTTTAAGCCTAGTTGAGTTTATTTTTATTGGCATTAAAAATACTAGATCTTTCATTTCTTTCCCTCTCTATCCTTAATAATTTTTTTACCAATTGAACCTGCTGGGTGGTTTCTTTGGTAATCTTGTATTGAACATTTTCTTCTTATAACTGTCTCACATAATATACCGTGCAAACATATCATATACAAAGTAGTTGATATCATGGGTGCGTAGCCAAACGGTGAAGATTCTTTTTCTACAGGGATGTGAATATTATTTTTACACAACTTTGTTAAAGAAGACTTCTCATCGCTCGTGACAGATACAGTTTCCCATTTTTCGAAATATTTGGCAACCTCGATTGTTTCTTTTGTTTCTCCTGACTTTGAAACAAAAACAAGTAAGTCACCTTCTTTGATCAATCCAGCATCTCCGTGAAAAGCATGGCACACGTCTAAGTCATGCCAGCTTAGGCCGTAAGATCTAGCCGTATATACTATTTTTCTGCATGCAAAAGCACTTTTACCCATCGTGCAGAATATTACTCTTTTGTGATTGCAAAAAGTATCTATGGCTTTTAAAATTTTTTCACCAGTAGGTAATAGTTTAACTGATTGATTAAAGTCTTCTAGGTGTTTGTCGTACATTTAACTGATCGCTTGTTTGATTTTTACAGATTTATTAATTATAGACTCAATCTCCCGCAGTGGTAGCATTGATAGACTATCACTTAAGGCTTCACTCGGGTTTGGATGAGTTTCAATAAAAAGACCGGTGGCTCCAGCTGCTATAGAGGCATAACACATCGTGGATATTAGCTTAGGATCCCCTCCTGTCACACCAGCCCTCTGATTAGGCTTTTGAAGACTGTGTGTGCAGTCGACAAAAACATCATCGCAAAATAATTTCAGCTTTGGGACATTGGTAATGTCAACTACTAAGTCTGAGTAACCAAATGTATTACCTCGCTCTGTTATAAGTATCTTATCATTGCCTGTCTGTTTTACTTTGTCATAAGCATGCTCCATTGTTGCATGAGATGCAAATTGACCTTTCTTAATGTTTACTGTTAGACCTGACTCACCCGCTGCTATTAAAAGATCTGTTTGGCGACATAAAAAGGCAGGTATTTGCACATGACTTACATAATTTCTTACCATTTCTACATCTTTTGTCTCATGAATGTCAGTTATTACAGGTATGTTTAAATCATCCTTGACAGCTTTTAGAATCTCAAGTGCCCTTAATGGTTCGATACCGGTGAAAGAATCATATTTTGTTCTGTTAGCTTTTTTGTAAGAACTCTTAAATATTAATTCAATATTGTTGTCCGCGCATACTTTCTTAAGAAATTTTGATGTTTCAAAAACTGTTTTTTCATCTTCAACGACACAAGGTCCGGCTATTAGCTTAAAGTTGTAATTATTTTTCATTTTTCTGTAATTCCTGTATAAGTGTGATTAGATCTTTACTCCTTCCTTCTTCCCACCGGAAACCTCTGTCATCCACAAATAAATCACAGTTTATTTTATTCATTACTAAGCCAGTATACTTTAGTCCTGATTTTTTTAAGGTTTCGTCTGTATACTTAAAATGTTTAAAATGGCGGGCAGTGAAAATATAAATTTCATGACCTTTGTCATACAGCTTATTAACTAGCTCGATCATTTCTTCGCGTAGAACTGAATCTCTGTAGTTTTCTTTTGGTGAGCCTTGCGATGCAAGAGTATTGTCTAAATCAAATGCTATTCGTATCATGCTTTTATTATACTAAATTTATGCAAAGTGTACAACTACATAATGTTGCTTGATTCAAGATAATTCAAAAGATTTATGTCTGCATTTATCTCGCCGCATTTTTTAAAATCTTTATTTGTGGTATTTTTATCTTTTATTTTTAGCACTTCTCTTTTTATATTTTCAACGTTACCAGTGATTATAGTCACATCACCAGCTCCTTCTATTTTAAGCGTGTCCAATGCAAATTTATTATATATGTGAGTTGGATCAGAATTGTAAACAATGACATTATCACAATCTTTAATATATGCGCTATCAACAAAAGATGTAGTTATACCTAATAACAAAACTAGGTTTGACTTTTCAAAGAATGACATCATTGCACTTGGAAAATATAAATCTCTTTCAATGACGATTTGTGGTTTTGCTTCTTTACTTAACTTGTAAAGAATCGTGTGACTCTCGTTAAATGGGTGACCTTTTTCTCTTCTCTTCCAGACAATTGTATATCCTTGATTTTTCAAAAAAATTAATATGTTTTGAATTTTACTGATGAGTTCAGTTTCGTTTTCTTCTTTTCTAAACCATCTTTCTGGTATGAAGCAGACTTTTTTATTGAGAATATTCGACGTCATATTATTAGCAAATGAGTTACTCTTATATTTTAGTTGACTTAGTCTGAAATTTCCAAAATATCGGCAATTTTTTACGCCATGATTCTTTAAAAATTCTTCGTCAATTTTGTATCTCGCGACATTTAAGACTATGTTGTTTTTGTATGGGCTTTTATGGTATGTGTGTATGGTGTCATAACTCCATGTAAAGTGAACAACTTTATCTGGAACACGTGGAATCCAAGTAGGGTACTTGTGCCAAACACCCTGCATGAAAGCAAGTGTGGGTCTTCGTTTCTCAAATACTTTTTCAAACTTTAATTGATCATCTTGGCCAAAGTAGTCAATTTCTGGGACTTGTAATCCGTTATGCCTTAAAGTGTCAATTACAAAATTTACTAACTCTTCGCGACTGTAGTAGTAAAACTGACGCTTCTTGTACAAACAATCAAAAAAACATATCCATACTTTATGACCTCTTCTAATCGTCTCAAAGAGTGTCGATGTCATGTCTTGAAAATCGACAATCCCTGTAAAGTAAAAAGCTATCATTTTTTAGTTCCTTGCACAATAATATAAAGTTGAGGCATTTCTTCCCACAAAGGAAAGCAGAAAGTTGATATATTGACGAAGTTTTCTTTCAAGTCGTTTATGTTTATTACATTAGGAACTTCTTTATATATTGCTTCATTTAAGTCTTCATATCCATATTTTTTTATTCTATCATTAAATATTTTTGTTCCGTCTTGATTCATGAATTCATCATCCCAAAGACAAGATGACATATAATTTCCTTCGAAATAACATTGCTCTTTTTCGTTTTCATCTTGGAAACCTACTCTAAATTTATCATACCTAAGGTGATCACCAAGACCCCAGTCTAAAAAGATTCTACCACCCGGGTTTAAAAAGATTGACAATTCATTTAAAAAACGAGAAGGATCATTGCAAAAATAAGGACAACGTGTGCACACAATTAAGTCATACTTTCTCTCAAAGTTGTAAGGAAACTCGTTTATATTCCAGTTTTCTAGGCTTATGTCAAAGAAATCTCTGTTTTTTGCTTCTATAATTTTTGTGAAACCGTTATCTTTGTCTTGTCCTAAAAAACATACCGATTCAAATTGATTACTTACGTTTTTTAAGCTGCTGTAGTAATTAAAAAATTGTTTGTATGTGTTGAAAACATATGGATCTGATTTTCCCATTTACATTTCTCCTAAGAAACAGAATTTTTTTTCTTTACTTTTGTGTAAAAAGTCTATTAGTTCGCTTGTGGCACTGTCTGATAAAAAATTTTTGTCCCATTCACACGCATGATACACTATTTCGGTCTGCTCATGCAGCTTTAAAGGGTCAAATGGAGGATTTACGTTGTAATACACAACTTTGCCAAATTCTTCGTCTTTTTTACTGTATGTATCTTTTGCATATTTCTTTGGTGATAAGGCAAGGATCTCAATTCCAACATCTTTTGAAGCTTTAATTGCGTCTGGCGACATTCTCCAGGCAGGTGGTCTAAATATTTTTTTGAAACAGTTTTCAAGTTTTGCCCTGTTTACGACTTCAAACATTGCGTTAAATATCTTGACAGCTTGATCGTAGTTAACCTTTTCAAACTCATCGTTATCGGACTTACCTGGTATTCCGTGATAAAAACCGTGATAACAAACTTCAAAATTTTTCTTTGGTAGACTTTTAATTTCTTCGCAAAAGTTAGGGTAAAGATCGATCTGGAGAGGTTCAGGTGTTATCGTTGGCTTTTTAATAGTCCTCCAATAAGATATCGGAACAAATAAAGAAAACTTTATATCTGGAAATATTTTAATTATTTCATGACATCTATCTAAAACTTTGGTCGATGATTTTGGATGTGGTGAAACATCATCGATACTAATATTAATTTTATTCATTACTTCCTCAAAAGATTTTCTATACAGTCAACATATTCAGCAATTGACATTTCCATTTTGTCAGTATATTTTGTTACTCGTGATTTATGAATTTCGTAATCTTTGATCATGATCTCTAGATTATCTAGTAATGACTGGGTGTCATTATATTCTAGCCCATAATTTTTACAGTACTCGTTAATTGATCCACCATTGGTTCGGTATAAGACCGGTAAACCGCATGCTAGTGACTCTAAAACGTGATTTGCCCCTGCTTCTTCGATAGACGCAGTCAAGTACACGTCATGTTTAGGTAAGACTTCTGATAAAGTAGATACGTCTATCGGATCGACCAAAGACCAACCTTCACTACTGAACTTTTTATTATATCTTCCAATATAAGTTAATTCAACTTCTTTACCCGCTATTTTTTTTGTTTGCAGAATAGAGCCTAGTTCACTGTATATGTCAAATCCTTTTTTTTCGTTAGTCGACCAATGATGAGTGACAACTCTTATCTTATTCCCAATGCTAGACTTTCTTCTCTTTTTATAGAAGGTGCTTAAAGGTTTGTTTTCTATGACCTTAAAATTTTTCTGATTATAGTTTAAGTAATTTTTCGACCATTGACTTGGGAAGATAAAAAAGTCTGTGGTTTTAATATCAATTATATTTCTCAACAGCTTTGTTAGTTCTGGTTTTGAATGTGTACCTACGTCTCCTACTCTTTGCAATATCTTTGTCTTAGGGTGGTTTGCTTTGTAATTGATAAAATCTTGGTACCACACGCCTGTATTATCGGGCCTAGGATCATAGCAAAATATTAAATCTATCTCAGGTTGTAAATCATAAACTAAGTCATGACCCTTTTCGATAATTTTACTGCAAAGAGCCCCTAGAGTTTTGTTACCACCACCCCAAGGCCCTTCCACGGGTTGTCTGTTAATATATATTTTCATTTTAAACCTTTATCATTTAAAATATTACAAAAAGTTTTGATGTTTTACAACTTTAATTTTATCTAAAAACTCATTTAAGTTGTCCCCTACACATAAATGTGGACATTTATGAACATCTAACTCTTCAAGTACTTTTTTTCTAGTCTTACCGTTCCATATTTCATCAAATTTTTTAAATTTAATATTACCTATATACCCTTCTTTGACACCTGTTAAAGAGCAGCATATGTAAACATCACCAACTGCAGTAATGGTTGTAGATTTAAAAGACTGGGCGTGACACTTGTTATATGATCGACATGTCCCTTCACCCGCTAGGATTTTTTTGTATTTTCCTTCATCAATAATAACTTTAAAATTTTCGTCCTCATAAGTCTTAGCATTCTCAAAAATATCTTCTAATTCTTTTCTGTCAACTGATTCATAATCATACAAGAAACCAAAACTTGGTCTGAGTTGTGCGTAATCTAGACCACATTTTTTACAAGCCTTGATAAATTTAAACAGCTCACGATCCATCTCTGGGTACTGATTAGTTATATATCCTGCACCTAATGTCACATCTAAGTTGTTCTTCTTCTTGATTCTAGACAATAGCTTTAAATTTTTTATAGTCAAACCAAAGTTTGCAGTTTTCCCATGTGTCTTTTTATGGGTTTCCACACTGTAAGCGTCTAATGAAACTCTAATCCATGTAAACATTGGGAGCAGCTCTTCCATGGGCCAACGGTGGAACCTAGATCCATTGCAAATCAAACCTATCTCAAATCCTTTCTCATGTGTTAATCTAATAATTTTATCAAATTGCTTGTGAGTTGTCGGTTCCCCGCCCCCTGTATAGTTTATACCTTTAACTCCACATTTTTTCAAAGAATCAAGTAGATCATTAAATAAATTAAAATTCAGACTATTGTTATCGTTATGTATTAATTCATAATCAATACAGCCTGGGCAGTCATGATTGCAAACGTTTGTCAGATCGATTTTTATCGTTACAGGGCCTGTTGTATCTTCATTTTCATACCATTCTAAATATTTTTCTGGATGATTTAATACTTTATTTGACCTCAGGAAATTCATGTTACCTCTCTTAAGATATTAACTTTTAGATAATTCACTATTTTTTTAGGAGTCCAGCAATTTTTAAAATATGATCTTGACTTATCTGCATAAACGCTGTGATTGTCTATTATACTTTTCATCTTAGATTCCCACCCCTTATTGTAAAAGTCAATTTCACTAATGTAGTTCTTCCAAGAAAGACCGTTGTCGTATGAGTTTTTTCTCATAACAATACAGTTTCCTAAGTAAGCTTGATCAAACATTCTTGATGTATATTCACCAATTCCAGGTGGGTTTAAAACGACCTTGCATTTGAAGCTGTTTTCTATATAATTTTCGTAGCTAACACTTCCTGGAAACAATACAGAAAAACTAGAATTTGACAGAATGTCATAAATTTTTTGTCTAGAAAAATTATCATAATTGCCTGTCATTCTACTACTTCCGGGCAGATTAAAATTTTTGTGATCTGGCCATGAAATCAATTTGTCAAATTCGCTAGGCTTGGGATAATCATAAGGTTTAAGTGAGCAAAAATACCCTATGTCATAAATTTTATCTACACTTTTATATTTTTTAACTATTTCTGACCTTTTACCGTAAACTTTATTATAAAACTCACTATTAAAAGACCATTTAAAAAAAGGTATGACCTTACCATTGTTTTCTTCAGCTAATCTAGATATATTCTCAGACCACTTATTTGAGTGAGCTGCCTTGAAAAACAAAAATCTTTTTCCTTTGGCATCCTCGATTACTTTTTTAATCCTGCCACAATATTCAAATATGTTTAGATCTTCATTTACACCATCTGAAGTATCGATGTATACATTTAGTTCTTTAGAATATAAACAACCCGTCTTTTTAATTATTGTCTGATTTCTGTAATTTGACACTAAACCAGATAAAGCAAGCTGATCATGTATATATCTAAACCTATTTTTGTCGTAGTAAGCTTCGAACAATTTGTGCTCCTTCTTAAGTTATTGATCGGTATTTGTCAGTTTTGTATTGATTCTTCTCAAGTAGCTCTGTTAATGATTTCATTATTTTACTTCCCTCACATTTCTATAAATCATCGTATAGTTTTGATGTTTGCTGGTGAATGTCATCTGGGCTTTTAGATAACATGTCTATTTGGGACTTTTCTAGAAAATTGTAAATGAGTCTTATTGACTTTTTTCCAGGTTTTTCTGGAACCACAGCGTGAAGACCGTTTGTATCAAATAAAACTGCTGTATTGTTTCTAGATTTAATTTTTTCAACATGTAAAATTTTGAACAGTTGATTGTCGTACGCGTTATTAGGAAAAAGTATCCTGTTTGAGCCTTTCAAATACAAAAGTCGATCTTCATCTTCATTTGAAAAGTTTGGATAGTAAATAATTTTTACACCATGAGGGGCTTGCCCTATCAAGTCCCCATTTTGATTGTAGTATGTATCTCTATGCCAATTCATATAACTTTTCTCATCTTTAACTAATCTAACCTGGACGTGGAATAGAGAAAGGTCACGTAATGTTATTTTCTTAAGAGTGTCTTTAATGTTATTCTCTTTTAATGCATTCATAAAAACAGGATGATAAGATATCACATCGGGTCTTAAGTCGAATGTCTTACTATATTTTGTCTTTAGTTCGAAACCATCATGAACCTCTTTGTTGATTATCTTTTTTAAGACTTCATTAAGTTGCTCACTCTCAAATTTTATTTCGGTTACACCGTCTCTGTAAAAATCTTGGTACATTAAGTATTCCTATTTTCAATCAAGACTTGACCGTAATCAATGTCATTGTCTGGTATTCTTCTGTCGTCAAAAAAGATCCTTCTGTCCATTATTATTAATTCTTTTTCAAATTCATTAATGTCGTCGATAACTTTAGCACATTCAATATCTTTGTGATTTTTTGTGGGCATGTGGTAGTCATCAAAAAGTAAAAATTTATTAAACTTATCTTTTGAATTATCCCAGTCATTCTTTACAGCATCGTATCTGTGATCACCATCTATGTAAATAAAGTCAAATTGTTTTTCTGGGTTGTCTTTAAAATAGTCATCAGAGGTTTGGTTTACAAATTCAATTTTTTCAAACCAATCTTTTGGGAATATTTGTGTTAGTTGATTTAAGAACTCTTTATTAAAATTAGGATCTACAGTCGTTATTTTTCCGTCGATGCCATGATCACACATTGCCTTAGCAATACAAAAAGTTGAATAACCCCTGCCAAACCCAATTTCTAGAACAGAATTGAATTCTTTTTTTCTGGTAAGATAATACATTAGTATTCCTCTTTCATAGTTAGGTCGAAAGAAACAACCCACTTTTTTGTATAGTTCTTTATCACGTGATCTGTTCTTTTTTGCTGTATACTCTCCTATGATATCGAAATCACCCAGTGGAATATCTTCCACATGTACACCAATATCTTCAAGCTTATCCTTAATCATTATTGTTTTCATTTAATACTCTCCAAAAATTCATCATATTTACTAATATGTTTTATGTCAATTAACATGTCAATATTTTTCTTATTTTTACTAATAGAATCATATGCTAATTTTATTTTATTTACATCTATTTTTTCTTCTTCTCTAAACTTACAATTTTCGTCTAAAAGGTGGTGTTGACCTACTTCTGTCGTTAATACAGGTATTTCTAAATATCCACATTCAAATATTGCTTGTGGCCCTCCTTCGCACCTCGCGCTTACTATATAGAGATCTAGCGCGTTGTAGAGTTTATTTAATATATCGATATCTGGAAGTTCAAAGTATGTGTAGTCTATATTATTTTTTTCTAACTCTGCTATAACATATTGACGGCGCCAACCAGCTAGAATAACGTGAACCTTATTTTTGACCTTGGCTATTTCAATAACTTTTTTTACAAAAATGTCCGGTCCTTTTTCTAATTTTGGTGTCTTAAGGTCAAAACCCTCTGTGTCCCTCTGAAAGCTTCCAATTAAAAACCTATCCTCTGGAATCCCTAAATCTTTTCTTGATTCATTCTTGTCAATCTTATTCCAGATACTAGTGTTTACCCAATGACTTATTAACTTGACAGGTTTATTTGAAATACTCTGTATTAAATCTTTTGTCGATTCAGTATACGTTAAGTAATAGTCTACTATTTTGTCCCTGTCTAAGAAGTTTTGCTTTCTTTTCTCATCAAACTTCCACGGTACTTCGTGATGAATAGTACAGACAACTTTAAATCTTTCTAAAACATTAATAGGAATCTGATTCCAGCACCAAGATCCTAAAAGCCATATAATATCTGTATCGTTTTCAATTTTTTCAAAACTGACATCGTGTTTAGAATGATTTTTAAACTCAATTCCCATTCTATCAACAATCCAATTTTCCCTAGGGACATGACAAAATATTTTCATTGTATTTTTTCCAATAATTCAAAATATGAATTTACACATTGTTCAAATCGTGTAACTTTTTTATTAGTATTTTTATCTCTAAAATCACTATTAATTGTTATTTCTTTTGTTTTTGAAAAATCCATATTTGGAGGCTTATAAAGAGCGCAAGGTTTCATATCCCACGCTTCCTCTAAAATCATAATACCGTTATCTACCACTTCATGTGTACCGCCTGTAGAAGAACAAATTATCTTACATCCAGCCGCTTGAGCATCAATAACTACATTGGGACAATGGTCTAAATAAGCCAGGTGAACAAACGTTGATGATCGATGATATAAAGATATTAATTGGGGATATTGCAAATCACCCAGCACATAAATTCTAGGGCTCATATTTATATATTGCTTTGCTTCATCCATTCCCAAACCACCCGCTATAGCAAAAACAGCATTGTCAGGAGCATGATCTAAAAAATATAGCACATTTTGAAGCAGTCTTTTATGCGGTCGCCAAGATGCAGCACATGACCAAACTTCAGCATCATGATCCCACGGCCAAAACATTTCATTTTCAAATTTTGGAATTACACCCTGTTTAAGATCTGGCAAGTTTATAAAATCAGTGTCAGCAGCATTATGAATTACATGTCCGTTTCTATGAGGACCGAACCAAGACTCAGTTAATTTTTTATTAAAGTTAGACTGAAATATTACTGCATCAGAATTTTCATAAGCAAACTTAATTGGAGCATTCTGATGATTAAAGTCCTGTTCAGAATTAAAGTATATACCATCTAACCTTAACACCATAGGTTTAACCTTATGGGCTTGTTGTTGGATTAAACAGAATTCAACGTCAGCTTCTTCTTGATTACTTAAAGAAACTCTCCCATCTTTGATTAATTTCTGAAAAAGTGTTCTTGTAAACTTATTTGGCCCGCTATTAGACCTAGGATTAAAATTGTGGGTAAATATTTTCATCTTTTATAGTCGTCTCTAAGTCTAATCACATCGTCTATTTCTGAAGTACTAACTTCTATTATTTTTGTTTTTTTATTGTTTGGTGCACCGAACCTGTGAATCTGCCTAGGTTTGACATGGTAAACAGAACCTTCATTAAGTATTAACTTATTGTTTTCTTCTTCTGATGGCCAGACTAGTAGTTGACCCTCTAAAACGTAAACAGTCTCTTCTTTTACTTCATGATATTGCAAGCTTAACCTGTGCCCTGGCAGTATAGTGAGTATTTTCCCTAAATACCTATCAGTCTCTGCCCAAATCTCTTCATATCCCCATGGCTTTTCTACTTTTCTCATTCAATGTAACCTCTTGATCTTACTAATCTGATAGTATCCATTTGATTTTTCTCTTTCCAAGCTCTAATTTTGAGAGAGTTAGAATTAATCCTGTATAGATAACATGTTTCATTTAAAAATTTTCGTTCCTGAGCTAAATGAAGTATTGGTAAATACAACGCTTGATCGTAACCTCTCTCAAACCAGTTTCCATCTAAATCTTGGAAATTTTCTTTTTTAATCTTTTTGAAGGTGTTAACTTTAAAAGTCTTAAGATGTGAACTAACCCATGGATATTGGTATGGATTGATATTTACTGGTAACTCCCTAGAGATATTCATTCCGTTAATATCCCATGAATGCGAAGTCCAAAGAGCATCTAATTTAGGATTTTCATTGTATTCCCTAAGTATTAAATCAACAGTATTCTCATTACAGAGTGCGTCGTCTCCGTCAAGAATTGCAATAATTTGCTCTGAAAAATTATTGTAGCAATTCATGTAGTCGAATATTCCTTTTAGTGCAAACTTCTTATGATCGTGATTGATTACGATTACCCTTTCTCTTTCATCAGACGTTACGATTCTGTTAGCAATCTCAAATGTGTCATCATTTGACATGTCGTTTAGAATTACCCATTCCCAATTAGGATTGGTCTGTTCTTTTAAAGACTCATAACACTCTTCTAGATGAAAGGAAGCATTGTATGTGGGCGTCACAAAACAAACTGTTTTTCTCATTTTCTCTCCTCTAGCCACGGCTTTATTAGTTCAGGATGATCGCAGTTAATCTTATACCACGGTGTTGGCTTATCAAAGTCGACACGGGTGTGAAACACCCAACCACCTAGTTCATTATTCATTTTATTCGCGAGATTTACAATTTCATCATCATTTACATCTGACCAACATTTATCAAAAAACATGTTGTTTTCTGGTATGTCGTCTGTCACCTTGTTGTAAAGGCTAGCCCAGTGTTTACTCCAATAATTCTTATATGTAAATATTTTTCTTTTAATATCAAACCAAGAGTAATGATGAACGCCAGGCAGTTCTTTTATTGCTGCGTTAATAAAACTACTGTAATTTTCTAAATTTTTATCTCTAAAGTTTCTGTCATTTAAAATTTGCTGTCTGATTTGTTCGTGTTGCGGTGTATAAAAATTCATATGCGGTATTGGTTGGTAATTGTCTGTATGAACATAATCACAACCGTCGGATCCTATAGAATAAACATTTCCTTTCTCGTCGTATCTTCTATGTTGTGCAGGAATATCGTGGGTGATATGTGTATCATTTCTTGATAATCTCCATTTCCACGGATTTACATCAACTCTGACCTTATCCTCCTTCCCCCAGTAATCAATTACAGGAAGACATACAAGCTTAACTGACTTTGGAATTTGCCTTGCTAACTTTTTTACCTTTTCGTAGTCGTTTTCATGTACTACTTCATCAATGTCCATTTGCCAACACCAATCTCCCTTACACAAAGAACGGGCCACTGCTTTTTGTTGACCATCAAATACAGCAAATCGATAATTATTCCAGTCTCTTTTCACCTGATATACTCTAAGTTTTTCTTCTTTTTCTGACCATTTTTCAAGCGCTTCCCAAGTTCCATCATCAGAGCCTCCGTCAACTACTACTACTTCATCACAAAATCCTAAAAGTGAGTGTATTGAAGCCTCCCACGGATAATCACTTGCAATCACATTTTTTGTAGTAGTATACCCACTTAACGTAATTTTTCTTTCTAAAAACGATGTCACTTTTCCCCAGAAAACTTGGTGCCTAGAAAGCAGATAATCTTCTATTTCATCTTTTGTTTTTTTGAACCATGCCTCATCTTTATGTTGAACGTTGTCGTTTGTCGTCAATTGCATACCTAGAAGTTTAGCTTCTATGACAGTTCTTGGGCAAGTATCACCACCAAGAGGATGAAATGACAATCCGTGATACTCTGATAACTTACTTAATAAATCATAATAAGCTAACCCACCAAGTACTTCTACCTTGTTATTTGGCATCATACTATTAACTTTTTCAACACTCTCTTTTACACCCTTTATCCAGCTGTTACCATCAATAACTGCCCATGTTGTTTTTTTCCAACCATCTTTCTGTCTCTTATTATAAAGACTTTCTATATACTCTAGATCTTTTTCACTAAAAATTGAACTTAAAACTGTCTGACTGTTATCTCTTAAGAAAGGAAATTTTTCATGATATAGGCTTGACTGTTCTTTTGACATCCAAAAAATGTGCTCAGCGCCGTGGAGAAAAGCGGAAACAATTTTTCCTAGTTGTGTATCATGACAGTCACAATCATTACCAGTTTCTCTTTTGTGTAAGTCTAAGGATCTATATTGGCAGAACTTGTAATCATATTCAACAATCATGTAATTTAAATTAGCTACTATCAAAGGAATTAAATTGTGATCCATGTTCCGGTAGTTAAAAAATACCCATAATTTACCCACTCCGCCTTGAATTAATTCTTGATTTAGTTCATTAGACTTACATTTAAAAGTTTTATATGGTGATGTTTCAAAAAGAGCTTCTGTAGATCTTTCAGCCCCTCCACCATACTCTTCCAAAAACATATCTGACACAAAAACTGTGTCAGATTCAATAAAATTGCTCATTCCTTCTCCGCTTATAATAGTAATATTTTACACTGATGTTTGCAGAGATAAAACTAAATTTATTATAATACAGGATCATCAAAGATATCATACTCTACTGTCAAAGCAATGTGTATATCTCCTGGGGCTGTGGAAGATCTCTGAACAGAAATGCCTATTACTCCGCCTTGATTGAATTCCAATCCAACCTTGTCTGTCACAGTTGTGTTATTTTGTGCTGTTCCATAAGCAACATTTTTAGTGATAGCAGTACCTGCAATTGAATTTGCTGCATTAAATAAGTTTGAATAAAATTTGATGACTAGATTATTAGAATTATCAGTTGCTGATGATCTAACAGCGAAAGCTTTGATCCTGCCTTTGAACGGTACAATTCTATTATGTTTCATAGCGTTAAAGGATGCATCGACTTGACCTTCATGCACGCCTAAAAAGTGCTCAGTCCCTGCAACTGATATGTTATCAAAATGATGATAGACTTGCATTTGTCTTCCGTAAACACTACCCGAGGCAACTAAATCTCCACCGAACAAAGCTGTTCCTCTTGTTGCTGTATTTTTAGAACCAACTGATCCGGAGTTGAAAAAGTTAATGTCTGTATAGGTTGACTCATCGTGACTAGTTGGCGACGATGCTGATCCGGAGTTGAATGTTACCATGTCGTCGCTACTAACATTTAAAAATGGACCGTCTCCGTTAATGCTGTTTTTTGATAAATGTCCCCCAAATAAAATATCTTTTCTTTCTTCTAGAGACAAAGAACCGGAAATGGCAGTATCACCTCCAAAGACAGAAACGCCTCCCGTGTTAGATCCAAATCCTCCAACAGATCCGGATGCGAAAAATGTGACGTCATCACCAGGCAAAGGAGGTAATTGATTTCCGAATTGGGAAGAAGTTTCTCCGAAAACAGACGATCCTGTTACAGCCAATACAATACTACCAGGAGTTCCTCTTAAAAGCTGAATTGGTTGGCCGTCTACTGTTATTTTTGCGCCGGCGCCTGTACCACCCTGGTCATAAGCTTGATCCAATGTGTTACTTCCACCACCCCCGCTAAATCCTGTCGTTGTTCCAAGGGCAGTAATATTTCCACTAACAACCATGTCGCCTGCTACTAAAGTTGTCCCTCTTGTAGCACCTCCACGAGATCCAACTGTACCGCTTAACAAGATTTTTACATCTGTCCCAATATCCGGTCTACCAACAATTATGTTTGTAGTTGAACCTAAAGCAGCAACATTATTATTTAAATCTGCCACAACCAAACCTAAGTCTGTAGATCCTCTAACAGTAATTGAACCGGGGGAGTTTTGAGCATTATTGAAGATTGCTCGGCCATCTTCATAAAATACATGCTGGATATTTCCTGCATTGTCAGTTATCATGAACTGAGCACCAGAAGTGTCATTGTCACTATCTAATTTAAACTGTATTGAATTCTGTGCTGTTAAAACAAAATTAGTCTCAGCTTCCCAAATAATTTCGTCACCTGAGGCATTTGTCATGTATATGCCACCCGTCAGTATTAAGTCTCCATCGACGTTAACGTTTGGTTCGACAGTATTAACTTTTAGTACTCGGGTACCGTCTGCTTTTCTAAAAGATACTGATTCATCCGAATTAACATCCGGTTCAACATACATGTTACCTGTTACGAAAAAGTCACCGTCAGCAACTGAATCGACTTCTATTACTTGCCTCTCAGCATAAAGTGTTCCTGAGACGACAACGTCGCCACCAAACAAGGTAGCATTTGTGCGTGTATTATTTGTGTTGTCAATAGTTCCCGACACAAACAAGAAAACGTCAGATCCAACTTTGCTAAACATGGCAGCGTCATTTGTACCACCTTGCCTGTTTGATGCAACAGAACCACTGTATATTGCAATTCCTACACCGGTACCTGATATACTTCCCGAACCAATAATCTTACTTGTTTCTAATTGACTTGCTCTAAAATCTTTTGTTGCCATTTATAAAACCTCTAATTAAATCCTATTACAGTATAATAGACTTTTCCAACAAACTTCTGTGAAAAATGAATTCTTGCAGTCGACGTTGTTATGTCTGATAAGTGAACGTTTACATCCGTATCAGTTGTGACGCTAATTGTTGGTAAATTTAATAACCCTAATGAAGGAAAACTTATATCTATATAATCAACTCTGTCAATACTATCACTACATGTGTACATTCTCGGTAGTTGCCCTGTGTTCTTAATACTCATGCTAATCCTGTGATATTATTTGGAAATTTACAGTTCCCGTAAAAGGAGCGCTTGAAGAAAACTGTACTGCTGTTGTTGTTATTGATGTCACAAAAACGTTAACATTTGCTGAGCTATTAGAATTCTTGTCGACTGCAATTGCTGTTATTACCGGTATTTTTGTAAAATTTATTGTCGGTGAAGCACTAGTGTACGTATAAGTTACGGGCCCTGATGAGTTTGTAAAGACCACTTCTCCCACAATAATAGTGACGGGAACATTAGACACGAAATTATCAACTGGTTTCCTTCTAATGTAATTATAAATTTTTCTAAACCTATTGGCATCTTTTTTCTTAAAAATAATTGCTTTTGCCATACCTTACCCCAGAATTGATGCTGCCACTGCGCTTAGATGTGATCTTTCTCCGCGTTTTAAAGCTATATGAGATGCACAGCTTTGATTTTTAAATTTTTCTGCAACAATTGTCAACCCATTAGACAGAGCGTCGATATAGGGAGTATCAATTTGATCTACGTCACCCAATAAAATAATTTTAGAATTTTCTCCCATTCTAGTAATTACAGTTTTGAGCTCGTGGATTGTTGCATTTTGTGCTTCATCCATAATAAGTATACTATCGTTAAAAGTTCTTCCTCTAATATAGGAAAGAGGTGCAATTTCAATAACTCCTTGCGATCTGAGTGTATTAAATAACGAAAGGTTGTTATCTTTAAGACCAACTCTTAAATTATCCATAATCGGGGCGATCCAAGGATTCATTTTTTCTTCCATTGATCCGGGTAAAAATCCTATGTCTCTTCCCACAGGCTGAACGTTTCTTGTCAAAACAATTCTATCATAATAACCAGCTTGTACCATCGCATATGCTGCCATTAATGTGATAAAAGTCTTTCCGCTGCCTGCTAAGCCTGATATTGTTATTAGAGGAAGCGAGGGGTCAAGCAAAGAATTAAATGCATATAATTGTTCTCTGTTCTTTGCTTTAATATCTAATCTTGCAAAAGCTTCTAGCAAGTCTCCGGGTTTTAGAACCTTAACAACGTCTTTTTCTTCGTATCTACCTAGAAAAGAACTAGAATCGTATTTTACACAAAAATATTCATTCTCGTATGGTTTTCTGCCGTGTTGTTCTTCAAAAAGCTCTAAGAAAGTTTCTAAAGCATCACCTTCTTCGTTTTTATTTTTAACGTAAGAGTATAGCTCATCAATAATATAAGGGTCGTATGCTTCTACCTCAACGTAACCTTTAAAAGTTTTGCCATCTTCTATTGTTACTTTATCTTTGTAGTAGTCTTCAGAATGTATTCCTAGAGAGTCACATTTAACTCTGAAGTTGATGTCTTTGGTTATTAATACAACTTTATTATCTACGCTCTCTTGAATTGCCAATGCTAAGGAGATCATTTTATTGTCAGCATAGTCAGGATCTAACCCTATAGGAACTTTATTAAATCCGGTTAATGCAACTTTTATTGTCTGGCCATTTTCTAATTCAATACCCTGGTGTAAAGATCCTTGGGTTCTAAGGTCATCTAAGTATCGATTAATGTATCTTGCATTCTCGCCAACTAATCCTTTCTTATCTTTAAATCTATCTAATTCATCTAAAACAACTAGAGGTATTAAAACATCATTCTCAGGAAATGAGTGTATTGAGTTTTTGTCGTAAAGTAAGACGCTTGTATCAATAATAAAAATTTTTCTGTCTGTCATGTTCATCCTTTTGTTAATTTAAAGATATCGATGTATAATCTTAAATATCACATAAGGAACGTATAATATGAAATGTTTTAATTATAATAAAAAGTACAGCAAAAATTGTCAAAATAAAGAGTGCAGATATTGGGTTAACTGCGGCAAATCTAGTAATTGTTGCATACTTCTCTTGAAAAACAAAGAATATAACGAAGATAAAACTACACTTCAAGATATAGGTGACATATTTAAAGTTACAAGAATGAGAATATGTCAAATAGAAAAAAATGCAATAAAAAAACTTAGAGACAAACTATCCCTAAGTTTATAATATATCTAATTTCTAAATTTGAATTCTAGCCTTTGTCAGACTCTAGTGACGTCTTAACAATAGTTGAGGCTAGCTTTTTAGCTTCTCGCAAACCTTTTCTTGCTCTAATGCCGGCAGATTTATTACCTTGTGCATTTTTAACAACATCTGTTTGTAGAGTCTCAACTAATAGTTTAAGTTCTTCAAATTGTGATAATAAGCTTTCATTTAACGACATAATATCCTCCTCGTTATTCTAAAATAATTTTATTTTGCTTGTTTACATTATTATCTGTTTCTTCTTCTTTGTTAATTATTTCTCTGTAATTTTTAAGTACTTCTGACAAATCTTTAAGCGCTTGATTGTTTTCAAGGGAGACAACTAAACCACTGATAATGTCTAGTTTTTGTTGTTCACTTACACCAAACTTTAATATTTCTTTGACTATATCTCTTGACTTTTGTTTCTCTCTGGCTAATTTTTCTAGTTTAACTGAATAGCTCATTAATTACTCCTTTATGATAGTTGTTATAACTTCAGATATTATTTTAAACTTATCTTTACTCATTATTTTTAAGACTTTAATGTGGTGACTCTCGTCTATGATATTTCTACTAATAATCAATTCTGAAGGGAATTTTTCTTTTTCTAAGATGTCTTCTATCATCTCGTAGTCTGAAATTTCTCTGTTGTTTTCTTCAAGTATCTTATTTATCTTTTCTGGTAGCGCTAACTCTAAGTCACTTATCGATCTAACAGAAGTAGTGTCCTCGCTACCTACTTTTATGTCTGACTTGCATATTTCATAAACATAATGAGTTGCACCACAATTATTACAATTTGCGTATTTTGGTACTACTTTTCCTGCTTCAGAAACTTGGGAATAAACTGTGAATTTGTGGTAAATAATCGGTTTTACACTTTTGTATATTGGTAGTACACAATGACATTCAACTAAGTGCTTAGTACCTATCATTTTTATAATTTTGACTCAATCTGACTTGACGTCTTACTAAAAGATCTTTCTATGCTTGATTCCACAATTCTTGCAATTTTTTTGATCTGATCGATCTCTAACTCTAACATATTTTGACTTTTCGCTGTTAGTAGATCGCTAGCTATTTGACTTTTAATAAAGTCTATAGATGATGCGACTGATCTCATAACATCGCCCTTTACATTGTTTTTTGTACTTTTTTTCATTATAATTCTCCTTAAGAAACAACAACTTCGATATTTTCAATTGTTTTATTTAAACTTTCTACTTTTTGTTTAACTATTTTTGTTAGAACTTTTGGTATATAATACTCTCTTTGACTATAAATTAAAATTTTATATTGTTTATCAATATTTTTGAGAAAACCTAGACAGTAAGATAGTTCTCTTTGGAAGCGATTGCTCTTGCTTAAATCTCTAGGCAAATATATATTTAATTTTTTCATAGAGAAGTTTTTAATCCTATTTTTGATAGGGTCTACGTTGACGTCTGTCTTCATTAAAGCATCGCTTAGCCTAGTTAAAAGAAATTTTTTGTGTTTTAAAATTTTCTCACTGTTAGCAACAGGATCAATATAAACTCTATCTTTCAAGAAGGTTATTTTATTTCCATCTGGTAAGTTTTTTCTTACTTCTTGAGAAATTGTCTGTCCCATGTTGCTTGATACAACGTCAGCGTCATGTATTATTGCTATATCATTTAATACATTTAATGTGTTTTCATCATTTGAATTTAGGGAAACGGGTAAAACCTTAAAGGATCCTCTTTTATTATTAGATATAATGTTGTGCTTTACTTCTTCTGACATTCCGTAACAAAATATAACACGCGGGATTTTATCTTCACTAGCTTTCACAAATAAATGATGAATTTCACCTACTGACTCTATGTAACCATCTATAATAACAAACTTATAATCTCTAAATGTTAAGTTTGACATGTTGTTAAAGAAATCATAATCGTATGAAAATTTGAAAGAAAAGTCATCTTCAACTTCTAAACATATGTCTTTACCTGTGTGTACCTGGACATTTATTGTTCTTTCTAAGTTGATATTTTTAACAATCCATTCTATTAAATTTTTTACATTTTTATCTGTGAGGGAATCTAAGAATTTTTGCTGGTGGCTTTTTTCAAACTTAACAATTTTACCTTTTTGGATTACTCTTGATTTGAAAAAGTATTCCAAAAACAGATCTCCTAAATAGGGATAGAGTTTTTCACACTCATTATAATTTAGGAGTATCATGTTTTTCAAAGCCACTTCAACTTTATTTTCAGGAAGTATATTTAAATAGTTAAGCCCGGGTGTCTCTATTAATGTTTTATTGTCATAAAGCACATTTTTATTTTTTAGTTTGCAAAAATGTGCCTTTTCTTTTTCTAAAAAGTTATTTACAACTTCTCTAGAATATACGTCAACTTTAGGAATCGCGCCAGAGGTTGTTGCTTGCATATGTCAATATCTCCTCTGCAGATGATTCATTGTATCCATATTCTTCAATCAAAGTTTGTATCATATCAGTATACTTTTTCTTTTGATCGTCATCTCTGGACTTAGACCTAGTGACAATTCTTGCAATATCTTTAACAGATGAAATAAGATATTGTTCAATTGCTTCTTTTAAAGGACCATATGATCGATAATCAACTGTTTCACCTTTTCTCATCTTAGAAAACATAAATGCAGTCACATCATTTCTAAAACCATCACGTGCTGAACCAACAACACCAATCATTTCCTCAATGGTTCTCATAAACTTTTCATCCGGCTCGGATTCTTCTCTAGTAATTTTGTTCTTAACCTTTGTCTTTGTGGTAAAGCATTCGGCGTTATCCAAATAAGAGTCAAACAAAGATTGAGCCTGTTCTTCATAAGCAGTTATGAATGCTTTTGCAATTTCTGTCTCTAGAATTCTTAGATATTCTTCTCTAATTATTTTTTGTAATATTTCAAGATATCTTGTCTTTGCCTCTTCATCAATAATCTGTTCTTTGACCTGCTTAATTAATGAATCAACGACATTAATTGGTGTAATCATTCCATTGTCAGAGTCTGATAAAGCTGCATCTAGAGCCTTCATGATAAATCGTGTTGAGATACCTTCCATACCTTCATGTTTTGCTTCATCTTTAAGGTCACGAATGTCTACTTTTTTAACTCGTCCTTTTTCAATAATTGCTTCACCATTATATATTTTCATTTTTGTTAGTAAGTCACACTTTCTTGAAGCTTGTAAACGACTCATTACTGAGAACATCGACGCAATTTTTAATGTGTGAGGAGCAATATGAGCATCTGTGAAGTCTGATCTACGTATAATCTTCTCATATATTTTCTGCTCTTGGTCTAATTCTAGAACATAAGGTACTTCAATCTTCAGCACCCTATCCAAAATAGCCTCGTTAGTGTGTTCAGATTTAAATCTGTTCCACTCTGACTCATTACAATGGGATAATATCACCCCGTCAAAATAAAGCATATCGTTTTTACCTGGAGTAGGTACACGTTTCTCTTGGGTTGCTGTTAACATTGTATGTAAGAATTCAATTTCATTCTTGAAAACTTCAACAAATTCAACAATACCTCTATTACCAACGTTGAAGGCACCATTTAGAGATAAAACTCTTGGATCATCTTCTGGGTATAGGTCTAATTTAGATATATCTTCTGTACCAATAAGAACTGACACATCCTGTGAATTAGCGTCCATAGGAGGAACTACTGCAATTCCTCTTCTTCCTCTCTGGGAATAACCAGTTTGTTTTACAGGGAACTTTTCATACTCGCCGTTAAACTCATTCATTAATCTGTGGCGGCAAACCGGACACAAATCACCTTCAATGTGTACACCTAACAAATCTTCAAAATCACCTCTTAAACTTCTAGGTAAAAGGTGAAGAGGCTCTTCTCTTACTGGGCATCCGTCTAGATAGTAATAGTCTTCTGCTTCTTCCAGTGCACGCTTAACTGAATCAATCAGCGCTGATTTTCCTGCTCCAACAGGACCCATTAGGAGAAGAACCTGCCGGCTTTCCTCACCTTTGAATGCTGCCGACTTCATGAATCTCATTAATTTATTAATGACTGATTCCATTCCAAAAAATTCTTTTTCAAAATAATCATATTTTCTAATTTTGTCACCGTTAAAGATATCCCTATAACCGTCAGCACCTACATCTAATGTGTCAACACCTCTGTCTTTAATTGTTTCATAAAGCCTTCTGTGTGCTAGCTTAACTGACCCGGGATTCTCCCTAACTAGTTCGAGATATTCTAAAAATGTGCCTTCGAACTTATCTTTTTTTCTTTGCTCTCTTTGCTTCTTAATAATTGATAAGAAGTCATTTTTGCTGCGTGCCATATATTATTACTCCTGTTTCTCTACAATAATATTTTATTGTTTTTTGAATGTAAAATTAAATTTCCCAAACTTCTTCTTCTATGATCGTGTAAAGCTTTGCGTCAAAAGGCCAGATATCTCTAACATGATCCATTACTTTGTCTGCATAGTCCAAGTCAAGATCTCGACCGTCATGTTCATGCTTAAGAACTAGTGTATTATTTCCGTCGACACTGTCAACATAAACATGGGGTATCATATTAATACCGGTATTTTTAATGAGTTCATTCCTCACAGTCTTCCAATCATCATGATCTACTACTTCAGAAACTACTGCGCTACCATCTTTTTTATTCTCATAAGCGAAGAAGTTTAATTCTCTAAAGTCTTCTTCATCAAGTAGCATTCTTAAAGCTGATACATCGTCACTAGTCTCTCTTACTTCAAAGCACCTTTCTAAACCTTCTTCTCTCTCTATTTTTTGAAAAATATAGAAACCGACATGGTATGGATTGACTCTTCCTAAATGGGGCCTGACAACTGCGTTGTGCATTTTAAGAAAGGGCAAGTGCATCGAATCTGGTAATTTTAAATCATGAAGTATTTTATAGTGCCAGAATGATGCCCATCCTTCGTTTAATATTTTTGTCTGTATTTGTGGCATAAAGTACTGACTGTCTTCTTTAACAATATCAATTAGATCTAATTGCCAATTCTCAAAATAGTCAGGATAATACTCAGTAAAAAATGCTAGCATGTCATGATCAGACTGCAAAAGCCTCTGTTTGTGAAGGACATCTGAGTTTAGAGTTATGCCTTTTTCTTTGTACTTGTTGTACTTTTTAATTTCATTTGCTTTGATTTCTTCTTTTGACTTTCTAGGAGAATTGTATCTATTAGTCTGGTATTTAATTGCATGTAGGCTATCTAAGAACTTCTCAACCTTGTCTTGTCCTATTAAGGGATCTTCTACATAACCCTGAATTCTTTTTTTAGCATTTCTCATTCTAGAAACTACGTGATCCGGATCGGTATTTTTAAAACATCTGTTATTTTTAAAAAAGTCACTATGACCAACACAGTGTGCCATAATAAGAATCTGAAGATATAGAGGGTTTTGCATCATCAAATAAGCAATCGAAGGATTAGAATTAATGATCATTTCATAAGGTAGACCGGTTTGTCCTAAGTTGTAGTTGAAGTGTGTTTGCTCAAATGATTTACCGAATGACCAGTGATTATAGTGACTTGGCATGCCATGATATGACATGTGGCCTATCATTTCATAGTAATCGCATATTTCATAAGTTATTTCATGCCAGTCTAGCCCATAACTCTTTCCAATTTCACATATTTTATCGTCCCACATCTTAAGATCTTTAACACCCCAATCAGAGCTCATACTTTCCTCCAAATAACTTGGCAAACTCAGGCCAAATATCAGCCTTGTCTTTGATTCTGCAAACTCTAAAGCTATTGCTAGTTAAAACCTCAAATACTTTCGCCATTTCTTCACCCCATATAGAACTTTGCTCAGGCTTGATCTGAATATAACCTGCCAATTGACTCACATCTGACAAGTAAGACATTTTCTCGAGAGCTTTTTCATTGTCTTCAGACCAGTTATCTCCGTCTGAACAGTGAAATGTATATATGTTCCAAGCAGTCGGGCTATACCTTTCATTGATGATATCCTCAGCCATTGCTAGACCTGATGATATAAAAGTGCCTCCGCTGCTAGCTTTTTTAAAGAAGTCATCTTCATTTACTTCTTGAGCTTCAGTTGTGTGAGAAATAAAAACAATGTCAACAGTTTGATACTTGTATCTAATAAACTGATATAGTAAAAAGAAGAATGATCTCGCTAGGAATTTTTTACGCTTACCCATTGAACCTGAAACATCCATAATCATAAAGATGACAGCGTTTGTGATAGGCTTTTTCTTCACTTCAATATGCTTATATTTTAAATCATCATAGTGAAAAGGAAACCTTTCTTCGCTTTCCGGATCGTAAGTGCCATTTTTAACTGCTTGTTTTTGTCTTCTAATTTTATTTTTAAGCGTTTCTTTCTTTGACAGTCTGGCTCTGATGCCTTTTGGTCGATAACCCTTTCTCTTTATTTTCTCAGCCATCACAGTTGAAGACTGTTTTTTGTCCAAGTCTGGTAAATTTAGATCATCAAAAAGATATTTTGCTAATTCGTCTAGTGATATTTCTACATCGTAATAGTCTTCACCTTTATTATCACCTGGCTTACCCGGTTTTCCACCTTGTCCTTTTTGATTAGGTTTTCTAACAACTTGACCTTTTTGTATGTCCTGACCTTGAGCAGAACCTACACCTTTAGTACCGTTCCCAGTGCCATGGATGAATTGATATTCTTTAATACCCCTTACTGGTATCTTAATTTTCTTTTTACCGTCTTGACCTATAATAGATTCTTCAGCAACAATATCATGAATGCCTTCCTTTATTGCTTTCTCTATCTTTTCTTTGTGGCGTCTTCTATCTGAAGCTGAACGATCAGCAACAGTTTTGTGATTTTTAAAAATAGACATATTTTTCCTATTGATATGTATATATATTTTATATCTTTATAACATAAAGTTAATATTTAATATTATTAATCAGGGACATATATGAGTAATGACACTAAATTAATAAAGCAAGTACTGTATAATTTACAAAAATTAAATGAAAAAAAGAAGAAATTGACAAAGAAACAACAAAAAATAGACGTCGATGGAAGCGGTACAATCAATGCTAAAGACTTTGAATTACTTAGAAAACAAAAATCTAAAAAGGAAGTGGAAGATATAGGCGAGAAAGACTCATTAGAAGAAATTCTAGAATCATTTATTCAATTAGAAGCAAACCCTCCTGAATATGATGCTCCTCAGGGAAGTAAAAGAGCTAAACAAATACAAATGTCTAAAGACGATATAGCAAGTGGTGACCCTGAGAGAATTGCACGAGGGCGCAGAAGAAGAGAAAGAATGGAAAAGGAAGAGAGAGATAAAGCGGCAAAACAAAAAAAGAATGAGTCGCTATCAGTTTCTAGACATCAATTAAATGAGTTGATTAGTGAAGCAGTCGAGGCAGAAAAGCTAGCAATCATGCTAGAAAAGGTTGAAGAACTGGAAGAAAAGAAGAAGCGCAAGAAGAGAAAAAAGAGAAAGAAGAAAAAGTCAGGCAAGTCAAGCAAGGGCCTTTCAGCAGCTGTTAAAAAGTCTTTGGACAAGAAAGCAGACAGGAGAGGCCTCACTAGGGGTTCAGTTTATGCTGAGTTTAGAAAAGGACTAGCTGCCTATTACACATCCGGGTCCCGAAAAGGTATGACAGCACATCAGTGGGCCCATGCTCGTGTTAACTCTGCAAATCCAAGTAAGTCCTGGGCTGTTGTTAAGAAGCGCAAGGGCGGAAAGAAGAAAAAGAAGAAATAAACTAAAAGGAATAATAAAGTGAAACTATCTAAAAAACAACTTATTAAATTAATAAAAGAAACAATATATGTCGATCCTAAAGGTGTGGCGATTAGGGATATCGACGTCCCAGATTCTGTTTACCAAAAAGATAAAAGAGTATCACAGACACCACACCCCAATGTTCAAGCTTTAATGAAAGGAGGCCCTAAAGAACAGGCCATGGCTAGAGAACTAGCAATGTCAGGCTTGTTTCCCAGTAATAAAGGTTTAGATTATCATGGGGCTGAATATATGTATATAGAAGATCCAAAAGAATTTATGAATCGTATGTGGAGTGGAAATAAGTATAACATAATAATATTTGGAATGAATTGCGAATATGAAAATTCTGAAATAGATGAAAATATCCTAACACAAGCATTTCAAGATGACGGTCTAGTATACGGTGAATTGCCAGCAGGTTCTCTACCAGGAGAAAATTACAGCGTTAGATACATCTTAGGTGACGATGTTAATTTTAATAATGATCCGGATAATTACCTGGAAAATCTAATTATGGATCGTTTAGATAATGAATACTCGAGCGATGGTTTTAACAGACCATGTGGCCACAAATTATACCAAGAAGAAGTTATAGTCTTAGGATTTCCTATGATGCATAACAAAATTTTTAATGACATAGTAAAAAACAATAGTTTGAACTTAAACAAAAGAGAATTCCACGCTGTAGATATAGCCTTAACTACAAATGATGCTAACAATTTAGAATCACTAGGTTACTGTGATAGAGGAGACGGAGAATATATAGTCTCAAGCTTGGCAATTAATTTTATGGCAATAGCTGCCCAAAAAGTTTTAGGTTTAACCACTAATACAATTGTTGACGATACTATGAATATGTACCCAGACCATGTATTAATGCCTGGGTCAGTTTTGTAAAATTAAAGACTTAAGTCAACATCAAAAACGTTATCTTTCATATCATAAAGTTTTTGTATATCTCCTTCACTGCGCAGTACCTTATAAATAATATTCTCATCGGCCATCTCACCGCTTTTTTCGAGACCGGCCGAACGCATATCACGAATTTTATTTATGAGTTTTTCTAGTCCTTTAATATTTCTATTCATCTTGGCTTCTTCTATTTCTATATCGATTAGCCTTTTAAAATACTTTACTTTCCTAGCAACATTAGTTCTATCAAACTCTTTTCTAAATTTACTAGGCTTCTCTAACCACTTATCATTTTTGATAGAATACACTCCGCTACTAGCGTGGGGTTCATTAATATCTTGCGCGTACATTTCAACTTCGATATTTAAAACTCTAATATCATGTCGATCGTTCCAGAATTGGCGCTTAGCCTTTAAGAACTCCTCAACTAAGTCAACATCCTTATTGATAGACTTTGGATCCACAATAATATGTAGATCAATGTCTGAATAGGGTGTATAGTTGTAATTTGCATATGACCCTGTCATTGTGATATCAGCAACATCGATAGGTATACCGAGATAATCAATAAATACATCAGCTATTTCTAGCAGTTGATCACGTATCGCAGGTTTTAATTTTTCTTCTTTCCAAAGTTTTTCTGATAATTCTTGATGGGGTAAATGTTGTTTTATTTTGCCAGTAATTGACATTGTTTATCTCCGTATAATTCTCTGTATTTAAGTATCGCCTGTTCTTTGGCTTTTGCCTCAAATACTACATCAATATCCAAACCGTAGTCTTGCACTTCTTGCAAGATATAATCGCTATGTGCTTGGGGTTTGACATTTAAACCTTCATTAAGCGCTTTAGATTCTGAATAGTGACAACAAGGTCGTACATCACCCCAAGTGCTAGCAGCTAGCTTAAGTGCTTCTTCTTCTGTTTGCCCACCTGTACAAAACTTGTGGTGGTGGTAGTCAAAAACAATTGGGACACCTAGGCGCTCGTAGACCTGATACAGATCTTTAGTACTGTACATGCTAGCTTTGTCATCATTTTCTAGTGTGATACGCGTCTTGACACTTTCTGGCAATCTTTCGTAGTTTTTGCACCAGCGATCGATAGCCGACTGCTTATCACCGTAGGTTGCACCAATGTGTATGTTAATTTTTGACCAGCGATCACGTGCCATACCAATAGTATCCATTATCTTGCCGTGCGTGTCTAGATCTTTGATTGAATTGGCAACGACATGTTCTTTTGGGCTAGTGAGGATATTAAAAGGTCCGGGATGGAAAGAAAGACGTATACCACAGTGCTTTGCATAAGCACCAACTTTTTTAAGATTGATTTGTATTTGTTCCCAGTGGGGCAGATCTTCTAACTCATACTCAGATGCCCATGGGAATAGGCAGGATGTCATACGAAAGACTTTAATGTTGTTCTTATGATTCCACATAAGGATGGGCAAAAGGTTTCTTGTGTTATGTTCTGCCAACTCTGAAGCATAAGAAATACCTTTTGCCTTGAAAGTGCGCTTGATCATACCACGATTTGTTGTGATTTTTTGTGTTTTTTGAAGGTGCATGTTAATACATGCATAACCTAACCTGATTGTCATAATAGCTCCTTGATTGTATAGTTATATTATATAATACTATTTTGTACGTTACATTTTTGTGTAATACTTAAAATTATAAGGGTTTGTATGTATGTAGATTATTTAATTAGACATTGGAGAGAAATTATGTGGGGATCTATTCTATCTTTTTTTAGTATGTTTTACTTGTTTAGTTGCCATGGTCACCCAAAAATAGTAACGCCAAATTTCAATAAACAATTTACACACCAATTATCAAATTTTACATTTTTAGTCAAGGAAGTTAATCTCACTTTCTGTGACGAAGTCGATAAAGAATTAGGAACTTGTGATGAAGTAGTATTTCCAGAATCATCCGCTAGTGGAGTAGTAATATCACAATCACAATCTCACTTATTCATATTAACCGCAAATCATTTTTGTGTTGACACTCCTCCCGAGCAAGAAGCACCAATGGAAGGGGAAAGAATAATTCAAGTTTACATAGGTCATACTAAGCGAGATGCCAAAGTGGTCATGGACGACAAAGATAATGATCTGTGCCTTTTAGAAGCGTTAAAGTTTAAAAAAGAAAATTTTAAACCGGTAATTTTTGCCAGCGAAATGCCAAAGATAGGTGAAAAGCTTTATAACTTTGCCGCACCAGACGGCATTGGTTCCCCTAACACACGACTTATGTTTGATGGTTATTTTGCAGGTTGTGAACAAGGATTTTGTATGTACTCCATACCCGCAACATTTGGTAGTAGTGGATCAGCAGTTTATAATGAAAAGGGAGAGCTAGTCTCAATTTTAGTCGCAGCTGCAATTGATTTTGAAAGTGTGTCTATGGGCCCAGACATCTCAAAAATAACAAATTTTGTAAAGTCGATTGATAAAGTTGTAGATATTTACTAATAAAAGAGGATATCATGAAATTACATGTTGACCATGACTTGCATTATACACCTGAGCAGCTGAAACTTGCTGGAGAATTCATTTTATTCTGTGCAGATAGTTTACCAATAGAGGGCGACTTTGAAGTCTTCCTGGCCAATTCTCGTGAACGACATGGCATAGCAACAACAGCTGTCTACGAAGTGGGAAACAATTGTTGTAAAGTCTATTGTAAGAACAGGGCTTTGGCAGATGTTTTAAGATCTATCGCACATGAAATGACTCACATGATGCAAGATCAAATAGGGATATTACGAGGCAACATCAGAGATGCTGGAGGTTTTCACGAGGATCAAGCAAATGCTAAAGCTGGTGAGCTAATTAAACTATTTGCAAAATCAGCACCAGGTAGAAGAGCAATTTATGAATCTAGATTGAGAAGTACCTTGACCTAGGCTAGTCTAGATCTTTAAAACCGTAGTCGTTTATAATAGAAATTAATGTTTCTGCATATTTTTCACCAGTTGCATAGCCGGCTTCTTGTAATGCGTATGCTTGATCTTCTGGTGTTTTAGCTTCCCTGACAGGTTTATACCTAGATTTTGTCATAAGTAAGTGATTGTGATCTTTGATACTATCATAAGGAGACTTATATTTCCTAAATCCTAGATTGTAAGTTCCTCTTTTTCCATCGTAAACTTCTTCCGTTTCTGCCTTTTGAACAGTACCGTCCCAATATGGTGAAGATCCGCTTCCTTTAATACCAAATAAATTATTAGCGTTAGCAATGGTAGACTTTCCCCAGCCTGTCTCCAGCGCCATCTGTGCTAATTTAACTGATGCGAAAATAGGAGTACCTTTGACTGCTTCTTTCATTATCGGTCCGTATACTCTTTTAAATTCATTAGGGTTCAATTTTTCACCTAACGGCAGGCCAGACTTATTAGTTTGATTATTAAAGCTTTCAAGACTACCTAGTATTTTGACCCTCTTTATCACGTCGGTCATTCTATTAAGATTAGCTGCTCTCACACCAGAAGTTCCACACTTACCACTAGATTCTTTCTCTCCTGGTGGGCAATAGTTACGCCCGCGGCCGCCTCCTGTATTTCCGCCTACTTTTTTGCCATCACCAACATAAACATCCATGTGAATACTAGTGCCGTCTCTTTTTCTAACACCAATCACATCACCAGGCTGAATTAAGCCATTACCGGCAAATTCTCCACTACCTTTAGGAGAAGACTGCCCACCAGGAATTAATTCTTCACCAGCAAATGCTAAGTATACAATCTGATCTTTAAATGAATCCGGGTTTGAATCAACTTCTTTTCTTCTGTTCCAACATTTTTCATCTAAATAAACACTGTGGCGCGTCGACTTGTCCCATCTTACGTTACCATCATCGTGGCTCATAACCCAAGAAACAAAAACAGCACTCCAGTGGTGCATTTTTCCTGATCCTCTGCCATTCTCCCAGAAGTCTTTATTTTTACCAAAAAAACGCCAGTATTTATCAATCAATTCAAGACCCGCAGTATCTCTTTCGTATATATTACCATCATCCCAAATAGTACCTTCTTCTTTAGCTACTGATGCTGCTCTAGAGCAAGGAACTGACTGGAAAACAAATTTGTCTGTTTTGCCAATACCATCACCTTTTGGCAAATCGTCAATATTGAAATTAATATCAGTAAGGGACGAAGAAGCTCCTGATGTCCTAGGCATGTTAAAAGTCATGGCGCCTACCTCATTCAACTTTTCTAAAATTATTTTTCTAATTTTTGACCTGACTACTTCTTCTTTTACTATCATTTTTTAAAACCTTTTGGCGCCGGGAGGTATTCTTAAAATAAGTGTAAATCTACCTTTTCTACCTCTTTCATTGCTCTTATTTTGTATAGAATCAACGTCGACACGAGAATTAGAGGATGTAAGAATTTCCTTTATTTTTCTTCTCAAAAATCTGTAACTAATCATTCTTGCTCGAGACTGCGTTTCATCTTTCTTAATGTTAATTACTTCACCTTTATCGTATCGTCCGAACGATCTTCTTGCAAAAGTTACTTTTAAGACAACCATACCGCCTGTATGATTCATGCTTTTAATTGAGGTTAAAACCGCATCTGTGAGATTATTTGTTGTTTCCTCTGGAAAGCCTATTTTTTCTAGTTCATCATCAGTAGTATTACCTGCAATAACTTCAACGCCAATATTGTTTCTACCTAATCTTCCACCTTCGCCTCTAGTACCGCGGGTGTCTCTATTGTCATCTTGGTCATCTTCTTTTTGCTGATCATCAACATTACCTGTTTCATTATAGTAAATATCTCTTATCATTTCGAAGGCACCCTCTTCGTCAGGAGTATAATTTGAGTATTGCGGGCCGTTCTTATCAGTCAACATCTTTGACATGTCTGACCAAACAACGCCTCCTTGGGAGAGTTTATCCGCGTCAGGATCATCCTTAAAAATACCTGATGTGAATGCTTCACCAGATATTGCGTCAAAAAGTCTAGTGGTGTCATTACCCCAAATCCCATCAATCTCTGTCGGATCAACATTCATACCAGTATTTTCAACATGTCTGTTCATTAAATTTTGCATTCTTCTAACTGTGGAATTACTGTTTCTAGCTGAGGCTGCCTGAGATGAACCGGTTCCTCCTCCACTAGATCCACCACTTGTTGTTCCTCCACTAGATCCACCACTGGATGATCCGGCTGTAGTGTTAGTTAACCCTGTAAAAAAGTCTGTCATTTTATTCCATGCTGTCCTAAGAATATTAACAAATGCATCAAATGCACCCTCAAAATCAAAGCTAACAATTTTCTGACCAATAGTTGCTAGAGCAGGAAGTATTGACGCATCCCAAAAATTAATGAAAGCATCAGTGGCATCAGTAACTTTTGTTTTGATCCAGTCCCAAGCATCTTCCAGCCATCTTTTTGCTCTATCTGCGTAGTCTAAAACAACATCTAAGATTGACGCCCTGAGCGTTTCCGGAAAATTACTGTTAATGTATGTTCCTCCACTTGGGTTTGAGGCAATTGCAGTCTCAACTCTTGATGTGTCTCCGCCTACATAAGGTCTAACCCTGTCCAGAAGATCGCTTTTGCTAATCATTATTTTTGCGTATCTTTTCTGATTGTCTTTAATATTCTTAACATTCAATATGTCTCTTATATAGTCGTTAATTTCATTATCATCTTCGATACCAACTGTCGCAGCCACCCCACCCATGAAAGGGAGACTCCTCACTGCGCCACCCATGGCAGAACCCATTGTATCAAAGTTTTTAATAGCATAGTATATACAACTTTCCCCCGGGTCATCAACTCCGCTTCTCTCATACTGAACCTTAGAAATTCTAAAATGTTTAGATCCACCAACACCACCCGGACCCCAGTCAACTCTAGAATCACTTTTTAGCGCAATGCCAAAATATTTGTCGACAAAATGCAAGTCATGTATTGTTAAATTGTGCGCATCAAATTGATTTGCTAGTTTAATTATTAGTGCTTCACCGTCTTGACTGGCCAAGGCTTCATCAACGAGTACAGATGCTACTTGTCGATAGATGGCATGCATACCTGAGGTTAGTGCACCATTATAGATAGTCGTGTTTCCTACATTACGCCCAGTGAAATTAGTCAAAGGTATGCCTAAAAAGTCTGTCACAACAGCTGGGTTCAAGTTTGTTGAACTAAGATTGTCTAGTGCTGTTTGATAGTCGTTTCTAGAACTAGTTCCTGGAACAAGACTATTAGTTGATTCAAAATTGGAAGGGAGTTGGGGCATGATAAAATCAGAGTCTTTAGTTGCAATAAAGTTTGCTAGGCCATCAACAAAACCCTTACAAGCATTTTGACTAGTACTTAAAAATAATGTCTTGGGATTGACGTCTTCTTGTGTTGCCGCAATAAAAGGTTGTGCCACTAACTTGTGAAACATGTAACCATATGCACAGACTTTGGCGAAGGCGTAAGTTTTTAAAAGAAAACCACCCGGCATCATTGATGCTGCTAGCGCAGCCCCGCTTCCAAAAAGAACAGCTTCTGCCGTTGTAAGTAACCATGGAAGTACAGCTGCCATCGACGCGTCATCAACAAAAGGCACGCTAGATAAGGCTTTTGTTAAAGGTGCAAAACTTGAAATACTAAGACCGCTTGTAACTTCCGATAATATCATTTTTTGAGCAGTACTGTGGCGGAGCTCTTCAAAAATAATTCTGCGCCTTATGATCGATCTAATTTCTTGTTCAGAAAGATCTCCAAAAACTAAAGACTCTGAATTAATCATTATTAATTGCCTCCGAACATATCAGATAGACTATCTACGCCGAATTTAGCAGCTTTGCTTAGAATACCAGAAAAGTCTTTCGCCATATCACCGCTCTTGTCTGCTAATTTTAAAATGTCCTCAGCACCACCGGAGTCTCCTCCCATAAAATTACTAATAATATCAGTAAGATTAATATCGCAGATATATTTTTGTACCGGTTCTTCAATGATTCCTTTTATAATGTTAACAACTACTTCGTTAAGAGATTCTTGACCTACAGCGCCCAAACCTTTCACTACCTTATCTTTCAAATAACCTAGTATTCCTGAGCTTGGTGCTGCTCCTTTTTCAACAAAGTATCCAAGTATTTCAGCGGCCCCAAATTCTAAAACAACCTCTGTAATAGTCTCAGTTAACATACTTATTACTTCTTCACAACTTTCAGCACCGAATAACTTTTCTATTTTTGTATATTCAATTGATTCAAAAAAGTTTTGGACGAAAGAATACATTAAATCGTCTGGATCTCCCGGATCGATACCTGGTATCATATCTACAAAATTATCGAATAAATATTTTTTCGCTATATCAAAAAGTGCATCTGTGTTTAAAAAACTACTTGCAACATCCATTAAGCCTTCGTTGATCATTTTTTTTGAAGCACCACGTCTTTTCATTCCGTTTTCAGTGATTTTCATTTTATGTAAAGTTAACTCCACAGTTCTGTTAGCTTCGACAATTTCATTAATCATCCTTCTTTCAACTAGCCTTCTGATTTTCATTCTGTTTGCTGTGCTCATACTTCCTCCACAACTTATGTTATCCTTTATATATATCTAATTAAAAGATTAAATTTCTATCACATATCTATATTTTGTTTTTGGCTTGATAGTGCCTTTCTGACCCGGTCTGCACTTAAAAGTATCAACAATGTCATAATTTTTATCTAAAAATATTATTGTTAACGGGATACTAGTATTTTCCATCGTAAATCCGTCATTGACATCTTGTGCAAACCAAAAAAACATTCCCCATCCGCGGGGTAATTCTCTCACCTGGGATAAGCCTTTCCTTCTTTTAATGGGGGTGTCAGCAATCCACAAATTGTATTTCCTACCTTTTATCTTAATGGGTCTATTTTTGTACCGTTTAAACAATTTAAAAGCATTATGTAACACACAACCTCGCATATTATAATATAATTATAACACAAAGAGGTATTATGTTTTTATTAAATTTATTGACATCATTAAGTTTTGCAGACGATCTTAACTATGACTGGCGCTGGGAAAAATATGCTAGCCCTAACATTGAAATATGCCCGGACTCTGATTTAAGTGTGCAAAAAGTTGACCAGATCATTGACTATTGGCTTGACAGAGGTGTCAATGTCAATATCGACACAGTCAAACGGGTTGAGTATTGCGACATGTCAAAATTTGGTGTTATACAAATAACCGGATATCGAGATTTTAACATAAAAAGATATCATGCAATGACAGATATCAAGTGGCATTACTACGGTGTTAGGTCAGAAGACACAATATACTATATCGACAGAGTGCATATACAGCTACCCAATGATGCGCTAGATAATCGACCTGTCGTACTCCATGAGTTCGGCCATGCACTAGGGCTAGGTCACTCAAACGACTTTATCATGAAAAGAAGGCACGATTAAAAGTTATTTTTTCATTGGAGGTGTCGGAGGAGAATCCGTACCTTCTTTTTCTTTTGGAATATAGATCTTAATATTTTGATCGATACTTAACTTATCAGCGTCTTTTATATTATTAAGCTTTTTTAAGTGTGTAGATGTGCATCCTGCCGGGCATTCCTTTTGAGCAATACCACTCAACGTGTCACCGGACTTTACTTTATAATTACCTATACTGTGATCATCTGGGTTGAATCCCTCGTTGATCACAGATTCAATGAGTCTTCTTAGTTGTCTTCTATCTAATCTCATAGTTATAACTCCCTTTATCGTTCGTAGACTTATACAATAACTATTCTTGTCTGTTTAATTAATCCCAAAGAATATTTCCGATGGAAATAAAAAACGCCAGTGTCAACTGGCGCGAGCTAGCCCCACCCTATGAACGCCGAGTAAGACCCCAAGGGTCATCCTCGTCTCAACCGATTGAATACGCAACGTAATACATGCCCGGGTAACGGCCGTCACGGCCGTCCATGGCTGACTCATATTGAGACATTTTTCTTCTCAAAGCAGAGTCCAATTCATCCGATGCATAAAATTCGACAATGACACCGCCTCCCGCGTAATGACTTACAGAGAAGATGTCGAGTGTACCCTCTTTCGCATGTCCTAGGGTAACTGCCGCCTCAAAGACATGAGTAATAAGTGAATTGCTATCTCCCGCTTGCAAAAATTTATCAGCGATCATTCCAGCAGTCTTAGCCCGGCTTGACTCACGTAATAATCGTCTTAGTTGTCTTCTTGTGATCTTCATGTTACTGACGATGATGCAGTCGTGTCAAGATCTCTTCAGCAGCAACTTGAAATGCAGTTTTATATAACCCACCATGGGCAAAATGTCTGTCGCTAAAACTACCTGAAAGACCTCCCGGACCACTGATGAATACAGTGTCTCCATCGCTATTATACGATAGCCTGCGGGGGTTAAATTCAGCACCGGAAGTTTTAAGTGTGACTGTTGGAAAAGCTCCGGTACCGGACGAGATCGTGACCCCGGCATCACTTAAGTCGACTGTTGTTCCTGACTCCGGGTAGTCGCGGGCTGCAACATATTTCAATGCACTAGCAAATTCCTGATCATCTGGATTAAACTTAGGAACCTCCCTAGGTTCACTAAGAAGGAATAACTCTTGCAAGATCATCTTGCGTAATTTCTTTCTGTTAAGTTTCACATTATCTCCTATTTCATCCTCACATTAAAAGTAAAATATTCCTGCATATCATC
>CEOO01020251.1_pt1 | contig 42772 bp, 47 predicted proteins | sample 530321 | NCBI WGS metagenome assembly CEOO01 (sample SAMEA2619927, study PRJEB7988) | marine metagenome | biome: marine biome (ENVO:00000447); feature: surface water layer (ENVO:00002042); material: "saline water (ENVO:00002010), including plankton (ENVO:xxxxxxxx)" | depth 5 m
AAGCAGAAGCAGAGGAGAAAGCAAAGGCTGAAGCAGAGGCAAAAGCTGAAGCAGAAAGTGCTGCCGCTGCCTTAGAATCTCTAACCCAAGCACATGTTCAGTCAAAAAAAGATAATTCATCTGATGAAGAACAACTTAACTTATAATACAAATTTTTTTTCTTTTAATATAACCTATACAATATTTATCCCATTCTTTTTGTGAGGATTTACTATGAAAATCATAATCTTCAGTACAGTCCTCACCAGCTTTTCTAATTAAAGGTTCTGAACCTATAGGATGTTTTTCAATAAAATCTGTAACATTATAAACTTTATTATGAGCAATTAACCAACAATCATATTTATTATTATGTTTGCATACTTCTTTTATTGAATATTCCATCTCATAAAGTATATTTATAAAAATATAATTAATCAATTTTAATTATATTTTAAATGTATAAATGTTTGATGTTACAACCTTTTATTTTGTTTCTATTGGTTCAGCGTGTTTAATATCAAGTATATTTTTTTATTACACATATAAAAATCAAATTAGATACTCAGATAATGAAGTTGAGCGAATCAATATAGAAATGAGATTAAATAATGATTTAATTGTTTAGCGCGTTTTTTTACATTTATCATCCATTTGAAATGTAGGAACTTTTTTTTCTTTAGGAACTATTTTTATTATACATTTTGATTTTTTTCCATATAATGGTTCTACACATCCCTTTTCTTTTTTACGAGTTTTTTTATGTCTTCTCGTCTCTTTTATTTTTATAAATTTTGTTTTTTTATCAATATCTATAGTACATCTTGCTCTAAAATGTTCATACCGCTCTCTTACTGTTTCATATGATAATCCGCTTTTTTTACCTAACATCTTATTTATGTGTTCATGCATATTAAACATCCAACGCGAGAAATTATTTCTATTTTTTAAATCTTTTTGAGTAAGAGGTAAATCTTTTAGATTTTTTTTAAAATTCATTCTACAATATTTACATGGTAAAACAAATTTTAAATCCATAATAAATCGTTTATAGTTTTTCTTATCTTGTCGAGTAGGTTTAACTGGATAATTAAAACTAATAGTGTGTAAGCTGTGCCACAAACTTGGTCCCCAAACAGATGTTAGCATTCCATCTCCACTTGAAAAATCTTCCTTATCATATGTTTTTGATGATTTCTTTTTTCTTTTTCGTGTGCGTCTTGTCATAGTTATATTATTAAAAGAAAAAATTTTTTCCATCTACATAATCAAAAATATTATCTAAACTTGTTTTTTTAGCAATATCTATATTATATTTTATTTTCCATATTTTAATATACAATAATTTTTCACTGGGATAATTATTTTCATTTATATAAACTATTTTTCCCTTATAATTACGCAAATGCATATAATTAATTATTAAATTATATCTTTATATTCGTTAAAATGTGTTTAATCGTATTCTTATAATATAATATATGCCAAATTTTGCAGAAACAGGACAAAAACTTAAAAATTTATTTTTAAATAAAAAATTTTTATTGATTATATTTATTGTTGCATTATTTTTAGGAGTAGCATTGTTTGTTTACAATAGTTATATTGCACCAAGAATTAATCCCGATTTTGTTCCAAATAGAGAATTTACAGCAGGTTCAGATGATCCTGGACCTGGTGGAAGTTCGAGTAAAGTAGCCGAAATATATTTATTTAGTGTTGAATGGTGTAATCATTCTAAATTGGCTAAACCAGAATGGGATAAAGTAAAAGCAGAATTAGATGGAAAACAACCAGATAATTCTCATTATACAATTAATTTTATTGAGTTAGATGGTGATATGGATGAAAAAAAAATAGACGCATTTGAATCTGAATACTTAACACCTAATGGTAAAAAAATAGACGGTTATCCAAGTATTTGGATGGTTAAAGGTACTGATGTTTATGAATTCGCTGCAAAACCCACCGAAGCATCAATAAAAGAATTTGTACAAACATTAGTTTAGATAATTCATAAATATTTTAGCGCAATTACAACCTTCTTCTATCAATGAATATCTATCATCTTCATTTTCAATTATTCCTTTTAATTTATTAAAAGTTATCTTTTTTGTAGGAATAATTAATTCATAATTTGATGCATTTTCAACTTTATAATTATAATTACAATCTAATAATTTATATACTAAATACAATCCAAGATAAAATATAGATGAATCTTCTTTTATTGGTTCTAAATCATCATATAATATTTTGAATCCTAATATTTCTTTAGAGTTAATATCAGGATTTTCTTTTTTCAAATCATTTAGACAAATATTTAAAGGATAAGGATTTATCAAACCTCCATCAATGGTACAATTACTTTTTAAAAATTCTGGTTGAAATATAAATGGTAATGATGAGCTCATATAAATTGCGTCTATTACCATCATATCTGGATGCGTTTTATAAGAAAATTGTTCTAACTTAAAAGTAGTCATATTTGTTGCAAAAATATTTAAATTAATTCCAGAATGATTATAGATATCCATAAATGTTGGATTTATATTTATTCCTGCCTTTCTGAATAACGTTTTAAAAATACCTACCATAAATGTTTTATCTAATAATCCTTTTTTTTGAAGAATATTTAAAACTGAATTTATTGAAAAATCAAAATATTTACTCCAATTTTTTTTTATTATGTATTCTCTTAAAACTTTCATTTCTATTTTTAAGCACAACGCTAAACCTATTATTCCACCTACAGATGTTCCATATATTGTTTCTATCTCATCTAATTTTAAAAATTTATTATCGATTAAATAGTCTAATGCCCCGACTATATAAAATCCTTTATAGGCTCCTCCTGAAAAGACCAAATGTTTTATTGTCATTAAATTTATATAATCGTTACTTTTTAATTGTTTTTTTCTAATAAAAAAATAAATGGATGATAAATTTAATGAAAAATTAGACTTAGATGAACTTTTTAAAGAAAAAAAACAAACTTATGAACATAAAATTAAAATTTATCAAAAAATTTTAGCACGTGTTCATAAAAAAATTAAAACTGTTTCACGAATGCGAAATAGTGAAAAATTCAGTTTTTTTTTAATTCCTGAATTTATTCTTGGAATACCAAGATATGATATGGCTGAATGCACTTCATTTATTATTGAAAAATTAAGCGATAATGGATTTATGGTTAAATATACACATCCTAATTTATTATTTATTTCATGGCAACATTATCTACCAAAATATCAAAGAGTCGAAATTAAAAAAAAAACAGGTGTTTCCGTTGATGGTTATGGTAATGTTGTAACTAAAAAAAATAAACAACAAGATAAAGAAAGTTTAAATGGTCTTTTATTAAAAAATACTCCTGGAGAGAAAAAAGGTATTTTGAAAAAGAAAAATGATAGAAATTACACTGACATTTCTACTTATAAACCAACCGGAAATCTTATTTACAACACAAAAATGATTCAAAGTATTGAAAATGTTACAGATTCTAATAAGAAAATTAATATAAATTAGACCATTATGCTCTAAATTTTATAAATCTCAAAAAGTTACTACCTACAAGATTTTTATCCAGTAACAACTTTTTTAAAAAACTATTTTGCGAAAATGAAAAATGGACATTTTTAAAATGTCCAAAATTGATATATACATAATTTTTTGTAAAAATTTTTATACCCAAAAATTAGTTTTTGAGCATCTTGTAGGGAATTTTTATAAATTAGTAAAAATAATTGTTACGATAATTTTTTATCAAATTTTTAAAAAAAGTATTTAGAGGCGTTTTTTTATGTTTCCATATAATAGATGAAAAACACGCAAAAACGCAAAAAAAATGCCAAGACCATAAAGAAAAAAGTTGAATACCATTGTGAATGTTGTGACTATAATACGTCTAATAAAACGGATTATAAAAGACATTTAAAAACAAAAAAACATTTAAGGCGTTTTTCTGAGGAAACAGGAGTTTTTTTAATGCCAAAAAACGCAAATAATGTCGCACACCATAAAAAAACTTTTTGTAAATGTGGTAAGAAATTTAGCTCCAGAAGTGGTTTGTGGAAACATCAACAAAATTGTAAAATTATCAATGAAAAAGGCGTTTTTTCTGTTTCCAATGTTTCCAAAAATATTTCCAATGTTTCCAAAATGTTTCCTGACCATAAAATAGAAAAATCAGAAGATATTGATTTGAAAATAAAACAGGTACAACTTGAAAATGCTATGTTAATGAATGAAAAGTTGAAAAAAGAGATAAACCAATTAGATAATCCACAACCTTCAACCAATTTACTAACAAATGAATTGGTTGAAACAATAGGTAAAATAGCAGGTAATAATAATTGTAACAATACAAACAACATTTCAATTAATATGTATTTAAATGAACATTGTAAGAATGCTATGAATTTAGAAGATTTTGTAAGAAATATAAAAGTAAGTCTTCAAGATTTAGATTTTTCAACAAAAAATGGATATGTGAAAGGTATAGAAAATATATTTATAAAACAATTGGAAGATTTAAAACCAACAGAAAGACCAATACATTGTAGTGATAAGAAAAGATTACAATTTTATGTAAAAGATGATGATACATGGAAGAAAGATGAAGACCATGAAAAATTAACAAAAAGTATAAAAGCAGTAAGTAATATTCAGGTGAAGAAAATGAGTGATTGGGAGAAACAAAACCCAGATTATACAAAAGACCCCCAAAAATCAGATAAATGGTCAAAAATGTTAGATAGTGTAATAGCAGGTGAAAATAGTCAAGAAGTTAAAAAGAATGAAACAAAGATAAAGAAAATACTGGGAAAAGCAGTAGATATTAAAGAGGAATTAAAAGGTAATTAATACATAGATTCTCTTTTTCTTTCAAAATTTCTAATACGTCTTCTGGAAGTTTCAATACCTTTACTATCAACAATAGCATTAAATAAAGATAATCCTTTATTAAAATCTTCTTCACAACCGATATATAATTGAAGTATAGTTTCCCTTGTTTGTTCAACTAATTTTTGTAATGACTCTTCTGTTAAGTTTGGATTTATTGTTAAAACTTTTTCTCTTTTGATAGGGTCAAGCCAATATGCAAATAATTGTTTAATAACAGATAGTAAAGATTTTTCTAATTCTTGTGATTTAGTAATCATATTTTGAATATGTTGAGCATATTGTCGAAATAATCTATCATTTGGACTTCCTGTAAAGGATTGTTCCCAACTATTTTTTTTACAAAGTGGGTGATTATGATAATCTTGGAGTGGAATATCAGAAAATTTTTTAATTTCCCATTTAGATACTTTAACATTAGGGTCTTTTAATGATTCTAATTGTGATTTTTGATTTTTAAATAAAATATATGCTTTATTTTTTTTAATATCAATAGATGTGATTTCACCATATTTATTGAAATATTGATGAATAAGTTTTTTAGAAGGTTTATTTTGAGATTTAACAACAATACCAACTTTATTAGGAAAGGGTAATCCAGAAGTAAATGCAACATAGAATTTTTCTAAATCATTATAATATGAATTTTGAGCTTCTTCAGTAACTCCAACATATTTTCCAGTTTCAAAGTCATATTCATCAAAATATAGTGATTGTAATTCAGGAATACCAATTTCATCTGATAATGACTTAGTTTGTATAGGTCTTTTATCAATACCGTCAATAGTAGGTGGTCTTTCTTTAATATTCATTTTACAATTTTTAGGTTTTACACTTACTCTATTTTTAGTATTTTGATGTGGTTTAAGAGCGGCAATACGTCTTGCACATAAGGGTAATTTATCATATTGATGTAATAATATTTCTTTTTCTTCATTAGTAACATCATCAGTATAGGTATATTTGGCATTAACTGTAGTAGCAATAGCAGCAAATAAATGTGCGATTTTAACATAAAATTTAGCGATACCAGTGCACATTCTTTTTTTTCTTGTATGTGAAGATACATCTAAGTTATCTAAATGAGTTTTATCAAAATATAAAACAGGCGCTTTTGAAATTTTATTAATTTTGACTCCTTTGCGTGTTTTTTGTTCTAAATAGTCAATATTCATACCATTCATATAGCGTTTAATTGCTCTTGCTGTTAAAATAACAAGTTTATTACAATAACTTGGTTTTTGTAAATTTTTTAAATCTTGAAAACTGGCATTAGTAATATATTTAGCAGCAATATAATTAATAACAGTTTTAAATTTCATATGTTTGGTATGCTTATCCTTATAATTAGTATTTTCACCACCCTTTTGTGGATGTAATAATGTAGATCCTTTATTACCCATATGATTAATATATATATTATAAAATTGAATTAAAAACAAAAATTAATATATTAAATTAATGGCATTCATGATGGGTAAAATAAATAAAACAAAACGTAAAACCAAAAAAAAAAATTTAAAAAAAATGTGGGCTGCGTTTAGTAATGAGGGAGTAGACACGACAAAAAAACTGGAATTACATTATTCTAAAAGTGAGCAGAAACAAAAAGAAAACTGTGATTTATGTAAAAGCTCATTAGCATATGTAGAAAATAAATTATTAACTTGTACAAATCCAAAATGTGGAATAATTTATAAAGATGTATTAGATTCAAGTCCAGAATGGAGATACTATGGAGCAGATGATAGTAATATGACAGACCCAACAAGATGCGGAATGCCAATAAATCCTTTATTAAAGGAATCATCATATGGTTGTAAAGTAGTATGTAATAGTCGTTCATCATATGAAATGAGAAAAATAAGAAGATATACAGAATGGCAATCAATGCCCTATAAAGAGAAATCACAATATGATGAATTTGAAAAAATTAAAACTTTATCAAAAAATGCAGGTATTCCAAAAATAATAATAGATGAAGCATTAAGACAACATAAAAAGATTTCTGAAATGAAAACATTTAGAGGGTGTAATAGAGATGGAATTATTGCAGCTTCGGTATATATTTCATGTAGAATTCATAATTATCCAAGAACAGCAAAAGAGATAGCAACAATATTTGTATTAGATAATACCAGTGCAACAAAGGGATGTAAAAATGCAGTAAATTTATTAAATGAAATGGAAGAAACAAGTTTATTTGGAAGTAAAACTCATTTTCATCAAACAAAACCAACCGCTTTTATTGAGCGTTATTGTAGTAAATTAAATTTAAATAAAGAATTAACAATGGTATGTAAATTTGTAGCAAATAAAATCGAGAAAAATAATTTAATACCAGAAAATACTCCACATTCAGTAGCAGCCGGTATAGTATATTTTGTAAGTCAAACATGCAATTTAAACATAAGTAAAAAAAACGTAAATAACGTAAGTAAAATAAGCGAAGTAACAATAAATAAATGTTATAAAAAATTAGATAAAATAAAAGGAACCTTAATTCCTAATGTAATTATAAAAAAATATTCAGAATAATTATTATATTTATAATTAATATAAATATAATAATGTTTAATAATGGAATAATTTTAACATATGGTACCAAAGCAATAGCAATACAAGATAAAAATAAACAACAATATTATGCACCATTTGACAATGTTGATAGTGATGTGTTTGACATGTTAGATAAAACTATTAGATTATCAGTAATATTTAAAATAGATTATGAAAACTATTCAGGATATATAAAGGGAAAAAAACGTTTTTATGCTTATGATGTAAAGTTATATGATACAATACTTATTTAATTTATCATTTTTTTAATTATATCTTTTCTAACTTTATCCCAGTGTCCAGGTCCTCCGGTTTTGGCTCCACCTTGATGAGTAACTTGATTAGGATGAAGTCTGTATAAAACAAGTGGCTCTTGAAAATTATGAATTTTACCATATTTTTTTAACATTCTTAATTCTAATTCAAAATCGTGTGATAAATCATCATTACCCCACGTTTCTTTTAAATTAATAGAATAATTACCTGCTTCTAATACCTTAGATTTTCTATAACAAACAGTAGGATGATTTATAAACCAATGAGGAAAAGTTTTAATGTAATCGTCCCATGTTATAGAAGGATGACGTGTCATATTAACAAATTTATCTTTTTCTGTTCCGTGAAACATCAAAATTTGTGCTCCACAAATAGCAATATCAGGATTTTTTTCCATATATGATAATTGTTTTAGAATTCTATCTTCAATCATAATATCATCACTATCTAATTTTATAATAATTTCATTACTACATAAATTAATTCCAGTATTTAAAGAATGTCCAATACCTTTATTACCATCATTTTCGTGATATACAATATCAGTAAATCTACTATTTTGTTTAAAATTATCTAACATTTTTTTTAATAATGATGTATGAAGAGTATCAGAGCCATCATTAATCCAAACAACTTCAAATGCAATATGACCAACTTGTTTAATAATAGAATCGAGACAATCCTTAACATAAGATGCGTTAGTATTATAACTTGAAACAAGAATGCTAACTTTTTTTTGAGGAGAAAGAAATTGTGGTGGTAATTGTATAGTGTTCATAATATCATAAGAATGTTTTGTAGAACCCCATTCTTGATTAGCATAAATTTTTTCATGTCCTGTATATTCCATACCAGAGACGTGAATTGGTAAAAAATAATGACTGGGTAATATAGTAATATCTTTCCATTTTTGTTGCCAATATAAACGAGTTAATAATCCAGGACCGACTGTCCTCCAAGCTCTTCTACCAGTTTTTTTTACAGAAATTTCGTTATTTTTAATCCATTCAATGGCAAGTCTGGGCAGTTCGTGTTTGGGAGGAAATGCCATAGTCCCAGTAGCAATTAAAGGATGTGTTCTGGCTAATACATCATCATAATCGGCTGTAGGAGCCCAACCAGCATTTCTTACTTTTTCATTTTCATAACCAGCAAATGCCTTGTATTTATTAATTAAATATGTAACAGGTTCAATACAATAAGCGTCAGCATCAACAAAAAAACCCCCATATTCATATAATAATTCCCATCTAATTATATCAGCTTTTCCATTTATTTCTTCCATAGAATTAATTCTGTCTGTTAATTGTGATACAAAACCTCTTTTCATCATTTCTTCTTCTGTCCATCTAATATACTCAAAATCTTCAGCTTCATGTTTTTCCTTCCATGTATCCATAAATTTAGTTGGTGGGGGTTTATTACCAATCCAAAGTTGATGTACAATCTTAGGTATTTTTGACATATAAATAATATTATAATATACATTTAATATTATTTTTTTTTAATTATAGTTATAGATGGAATTTCTCCGATTGTTTTAATATCATATTCTTTACTATATTTATCTAATATAGGTTTGATTTTAGGTTTATTATATTTAATCATCCATTCAATATTATCTCTTTCCTTACTACCTCCTTCCATTAAAACAACACCATTATCTTTGACTTTATTTAAATAATTTTGAAACATAAATTCACAAACATCCCCATTATTTGCAATATCAATATGTAATATATCAATAGATTTATCATCATATTTTTTATAAACATCATAAAAATCTCCATAGTCAATATTTACATTATCGTACTTATTAAATTGTTTTATAATTTTATCTTTTATTGCATGATTTCCATTAAATTTATCAAATATATCATATGCATCAATTTGTGTATCCTGGGAAGAATTTTTAATAAATTTAGAAAGAGAAAATCCTTCAAGTATACCACATTCTACTATTGTTTTAGGTTTTTTTAAAAATGTAATAGCTGAAATAATATCACCAAAATTAATTTTATTATTATATGAAGAATTCATTTAAATATTATAATGTATTTATATTTAAATGAATTTACAATTATTCAAAGTTTTTATGAGTGAAGATGTTTTAGAACCATTGAATAAAGTTTTAATGTCGGGATATGTAACACAAGGAAAAGAAGTAGATAAATATGAAACAGAATTAAAAAAATTTATAGGCAATGAAAATTTATTAACGGTAAATTCTGGAACATCTGGATTGACATTAGCAATGAGATTATTAAAAAATAAAGATGATTCATTTGATTGGCCGGGATTTAATAAAAATGATGTAGTATTAACTCCATCTTTAACATGTTTTGCAACAACTTGTTCAATATTGGCAAATAATGTAAAAATTAGATGGTTAGATGTAGATCTAAACACGGCAAATATAGATTTAAATGATTTGAAAAATAAATTAAATGAACATACAAAAGTAATTTATTTAGTTCATTGGGGAGGAATGCCCGTAGATTTAGAAGAATTAGATAAAATATGTAATGAACATAAATTAAAATATGGTTTTAAACCAATGATAGTGGAAGACTGTGCTCATGCCTTTGGTGCAGAATTTAATGGTAAAAAATTAGGAAATCATAGAAATATTTGCGTATTTAGTACCCAAGCAATAAAACATTTGACATCAGGGGATGGTGGATTTATTACATTGCCATATAAATCATTATATGATAGATGTAAATTATTAAGATGGTTTGGAATAGATAGAGATAAACGAAATTACAAAAAAAAAGATTTTAGATTAGAACATAATATATTAGAATATGGTTATAAATTCCATATGAATGATATTAATGCAACAATAGGACTTTATAATTTACCCCATATACCAAAATTAATTGAAAAAAATAGACATAATGGTATTTATTTTGATAAACATTTAAAAAATTTAAAAAATATTAAGTTGATGAAAAATGATGATAAATTTAACTCTTCATATTGGCTATACACTATTCGTATTTTAAATGATAAAAAACAAGATTTCATTGATAAAATGAAAGAAGTAGGTATAACATCAAGTCAAGTTCATAATAGAAACGATATATATTCGAGTGTAGATGAGTTCAAAGAAATTTTACCTAATTTAGATATATTAGAAAAAGAATTAGTTTGCATCCCAGTGGGTTGGTGGTTAGAAGAAGAAGATTTAAATTATATAGTTGAACAAATAAATATATGGGATAAATCATTCTAAATAATTCATAAAATTAATTTTTCTTTGAATAGGTGTGATAATAGGTCTTGGTAAATCATAGTTGTAATTACTTTTGGAATTAACTCTAATTTCAATAAATATAGGTCCATCGATATCTTTAATATCATTGAAAACAGTATCAAATTCATTTGTATTTGTAATAGTATAACAACTATTATAACCGCAACTTTTTGCAATAGTTTTTAAATCAATATTGAATCCTACAGTAGGTTGTATTCCGACAGATTGATGCATACCATTATTAATAACAATATGAATATAATTTTTTAATTGTAGTGTTCCGATAGATGATAAATTTCCCATATGCATAATTACAGAACCATCACCATCAATACATATTATTTTTTTGTTTGAAAATAATGCTACGCCCATACCAATCATAGATACGTGTCCCATTGCACCAACATTTAAAAATAAACGAGATTTATCCAAATTATTTTCTTGAAAATAGTGTAAAATTTCTCTGGATGATTTACCAGTAGTTGATAAAATAGGTTCTTTATCATATTTTTTTATTATTTTTTCTAATATTTCATGTCTTTGTAATAAATATGGATTTGAAATATTTTTTTTTAATTGAGTGTATTTTGAAAATAAATTTTTTTTTACTAATAAAACATGTGGTTTTTTATTTGTTTTAAGCGATGTTAAAATATTTGCTATAATATTTTTACATTCTTCGATAGTATTGGGTAATATTTTGTAGGGTATTTCTATACTATCTAATAAAGTTTCCATATACTTACCTTGAGATATATGTTGTGGTTCATCTTTTACTCCAGGTTGTCCTCTCCATCCAACAACTAATATCATAGGAATAGAATATACATCATTAGAGGATAATGATAATATAGGATTAATAGTATTTCCTATCCCAGAATTTTGTAAATAAACTAATGGTATTTTTTTAGTTGATAAATGATATCCAGTAGCAAGAGCAATAGCAGAACCTTCATTGGGTGTAACAATATGATTCTTAGATGAAACATTTTGTTGTATAACATTATTAAATTCTTTCAATAATGAATCAGGTACTCCTGTAAAAAAATGAATATCATTGTTTTTTAATTCATTATAAAAATCAAAAGGCGATAATGACATATGATGTTATTTAAATTGATAATTTTAAGTAATATTCACAATAATTTTAATAACTCTTTAACAAATATTTCGCTTGAATTTTCTTTGTATTTTGATAGTAGATTACCATAATAGATTCTTTTATCTTCTAAGAATAGAGGATTATTTTTATACATTTCAATAGCTCGTATTAATTCATTCATATTGGTAACTCTTATTCCAGCGTTTCTGGAAGTTTCACATATTAGAGAGCTTTTATAAGAATCGGTTTTCCAATATATAGAATCTATAAAAATAGTAGGTATATTTAAAATAATTGCATCGTAACCAATACTGGAATAATCAGTAATTAGAATATCAGCAATTTCAAGTAATTTGGTTGATGTTATATTTTTTTTATCAACAGATGGATGTCCATTACATATAAAATTTCCCATATTATTTAAAATATTATAATCAATTACATTCTCAGAATTCATAGTTTTTTTCCAATTACCAGTAGGTAGATAGACAATATTGCATAAATTATTGGGTTTTTTATTTTTTCTGGATATAATAACATCATCTAATTTTGGAAATCCTACAATTTTAATTGGTTTATTTATTTTTAATTCCTTAGTAAATATATTTGCAATTTCTTGAGATGGTAAGAATAAAAAATCAGAATACAATTCGATAGCATTTTTGTAGTTTTGTGAATAATAAAAAGAATGTTCAGAATTAAATTTATGATTTTCGGGTAATACGGGTAATAAAGCATGATTAATATATATACCTTTTCCTCCAATAATTTTACATGCTTCATCTGGTAATATAGTAAAATCAGCATCATTATGTTCAATTATATATTTATTTTCAATATCAGTAGCATTAAAATTACAAGAATCTTGACTTTCAGTTATAATAGCAACATGTCCTTGTTTTTCCAATTCTTTTTTTATATTTTCACAATATTGTCTATGAAATGAAAAATACGCACAATTAAAAATAATTTTCATATAATATAAATTAAATAATTTATTTAAATAAATAAGAGAAGTTATATTATAATGGATAAAATAGTATATGTTGGTATGTCAGCAGATATAGTTCATCACGGTCATATAAATATATTGAATAAAGCCTCTGAATATGGTAAGGTAATAGTAGGATTATTAACAGATGAAGCAATAAAAAGTTATAAAAGAAATCCAATTAATACATATAATGATAGATTACAGATAATAAAAAGTTTTAAAAATATTTTTAATGTTATTCCTCAAACAACATTAGATTATAGACCAAATTTACGAGAAGTAAAACCACATTACGTAGTTCATGGAAGTGATTGGAAGGAGGGAACACAAAGTGAAACAAGAAAACAAGTAATAGAAACTTTATCTGAGTGGGGAGGAAAGCTAATAGAACCAGATTATACACCTGGTATATCTACAACAGCTATAATTAATAAAATAATTGATAATGATAAACTTAGAAATAGTTATATAAGTAAATCAAGAGCTCTAAGAGATTTACTTTATTCAGACAAATTAGAATTTATAATGGAAGCACATAATGGTATGAGTGCAAAAATTGTTGAGAAAGTAGGATTTAAGGCAATTTGGGGAAGCGGTTTATGTTTATCGGCATCATTGGGTGTTCGTGATTCAAATGAGGCATCTTGGTCTCAAGTTTTAGACCAATTAGAATATATGGCTGATGCGACTGATATACCAATTTTGGTTGATGGAGATCAAGGTTTTGGTAATTTTAACAATGCAAGAATTTTTTGTAGAAAATTAGAACAAAGAGGTATAGCAGGTGTATGCTTTGAAGATAAACTTTTTCCAAAAAAAAATTCTTTTGTAGAAGTAAAAGGTGGTCAAAAATTAGCAGACATAGATGAATTTGCAGGAAAAATAAGAGCTTGTAAAGAATATCAAATTAATCCTTATTTTGTAGTGGTAGCAAGGTTAGAAGCATTTATAGCAGGAAAAGGTTTAAATGAAGCATTAAAAAGAGCATATGCATATCATAAAGCAGGAGCAGATGCAATATTAGTTCATAGTAAAATCAAAGACGCATCTGATATAAATAGTTTTATGAAAGAATGGGATAATAGATGTCCTGTAATTATAGTGCCAACAACATACGCAGCTAATACACCGACAGAACATTTCAGAAAAATAGGAGTAAATAATATTATTTGGGCAAATCATAATATGAGGGCTTGTATTACAGCTATTGAAGAAACAACAAAAGAAATTTATGATAATGAAAGTATAAATAATATAGAACCAAATGTAGCAACTGTAAAGGATATTTTTGCATATACCAAAACTCCACAACTTAAGGAAGATGAATTAAAGTATTCAAAATAAATTTATATAAAAATTAATTAATTATTTATATAAATGTATAAAATAGGATTCATAGGATTGGGAAGAATAGGTTACCAGTTAGCAGGAAATATAAGTAACAAATTTAATACTTATGTTTGGAATAGAAGTAAAGAAAAAAGTATAAATCATACTAAGGATTTTAATACAAATTTAATAGAAGAAATTTCCTTAATTTCAAATTGTAATGTAATTTTGTTTTGTTTGCCAACTTATAATGAAGTCAATAATATTATAGAAAAAATAGAATCGAAATTAAAACCAAATACTATTTTAATTGATTGTACTTCATCAGATTATGAAGTTCAGAGAAATATTTATAATAAATTAAAATCTAATAATATTCATTATTTCGATGCTCCAGTAAGTGGTGGTCCAGAAAAAGCAAAAAAAGGCAATATAACTTGTATGATTGGAGGAAATGAAGCAAAATATAAAGAAATAGAAGAGATATTTAAAAGTTTTTCAAATCCTATTTATGTTGGCGAAATAGGAACAGCCTCGGCAATTAAATCTATAAATAATATTATGAATGTAAGTCATTTATGTATAGCAGCAGAAGCATTAAAATCATTAGAAAATATAGGTGTAGATAAAAAGATAGCATTAGATGTTATAAATAAATCATCGGGAAGAAGTTTAATGACTGAGGAAAGAATACCAAAACATATAATGGAATATAATTACAAATATGGATTTTCATTAGGATTAATGAATAAAGATGTTAATCTTGCATTGAATATAATAAAAGAACCAATAATGTTTTCAAATATTTCTTCATTATTAGAGAAATCCTTAGAAAAATATGGAAAAGATGCAGATTACACTGAAATAGTAAAATTATTTTTTTAAAAAATAAAGTATAAAGATTATTCTTAAATATAAAATATAAATGGAGAAGTATTCTATCGACTTAGATGATTATAAACTGGATGATGATATGATAGATAAATTTTATTCATCGGAAGGTTTTGTAAATAGTTATAATAAAGATTTACAAGATAATTTATATGAAAAATTATTTAATTTATTTATAAGTACTTGTTTCTTTTCATTTATTCCTCACAATTATACTGCACCGTATAATTGCCGTCAAACATTTATGCAAGCATATTTTATAAAAAAATATGTAGAAGGAAAACATTTTTGTCATATAGGTTGTGCTGAAGGAGATTTGGAATTATTATTATCCAAATATGCTAAAAAAATGACAATAATAGAAACCGAAACAAAATTAATTGAAAAAGCCATTGAAAAAAAAAATAAATCATTATATAGTTGTCCAGTAGAAATAATAAATGATAATTTCTTTAATAGAAACATAGAAGCAGATGTTTATTTTACGTGGTGTGGTCAAGGTGCTGATTATAGTGTAATAAATTTTATTTTACAAAAATATAATAAATGCAAGATAATCTCCCCATGTTTACCATATTATTATTGGAAAAAATATAATTTAAAAAACTATATTCCTGATAATTTTTTATTGCCTTTTGATGAAAATTTGAATATTTCTTATTATAATTCCCGTATGTTAAAAAATAAAAATAATATTATTATAGAACATAAAGATTCGGTGTTTTTGTACGATTGTTGTGATGATTACAATATAAAATTAATTGATATTATAGAAAAGGGAAAATTTAATTTTGAAAATTATAAAGAATATCAACATCCATATTCATTAAATGGAATAAAACCAGGTTATTGGATTGAAAAACTTGTGGAAACAGATTTTCCGAAGCATCGGCAAAATTCTTCAAGAGGATATATAACCTTAGGAGTATTAGATGTTGTGTAAAGTTACCAAATTATTTTTTAAAAATAAAGTATTTTTAAAAAATAAAGTATAAAGTTAAATATATATATCATGAAACAATCCTTTTAAACTTACTGGATTAACCGATATTACTTTTACTTCAGGATAATATTTGGATCTAAATTCTTCAAATTTTTTCCACAAAAGTATTAATTCGGCATTCCCTGAAGATTGTCCACTGGTATATCCACCATCACATCCTACAATATATATTTTTTTAATTCCCATATATAAAATTATTTGTATAGCAGGAAAAATAATACTATGTCCGAGAGTTGCGTATTCTGAAACATTATTTGTAAATGATTGTAAATTATTTTCAAATGGAACACTCTTTAATTCAATAGCTCTTTCTGGTGAAATATTGCCCCGATTTATATCTTTATGGCTTCTACCTTCTTCATATGCAGATGCAAAAGATATAATATTTTTTAAGGAACAAGTTTCATCAACATTTTTTTTATGATAACTATTAATATAATAATGGCTACCATAAAAGTAATAATTTAAATCATTTACAATATTTTTATGGTGATATATAGAATTTACACCAAATTTAATAAAATCTTCTGAATTTTCTAATGGTTTATAATTTTTTATAGTTGGTCCAGTAGCAAATAATATGGCTGTTTTTCCATTATGAATATTTTTGAATTTTTCTAATGGTTTGTTAAATTTAGATTTATACATTTTGTTATTAATATAGAGATATCTTTAATATAATATTATAATGAAAATATTTATTGATATAGATAATACTATATTTAAAACGAATAGTATGAATTATGAAAATAGTTTACCAATAATAGATAATATAAAAAAAGTTAATTTTTTATATGATAAGGGTTATGATATAATAATGTGGACTGCAAGAGGTACATTATCAAATAAATGTTTTTTTGATATAACATATAAACAATTGAAGAGATTTAATGTAAAATTTCATGAATTAAGAATGGGAAAACCCGCATATGATTTATTAATAGATGATAAAGCACTTAATTCTATTTGGGATTGGAATAATAATTCTGTAAATAGTATTATTAATAAAAAGTTAACAGATGATATGATAATAATAATTCAAGCACGATGCAGTTCAACAAGATTATTAAATAAAATATTGTTACCATTTTATGAAAATAAAACAATTTTAGATATTATAATAGAACGTTTATCAAAAAATAAATATTTAATACCAATTTGTATAGCTTCTACAAATAACACGGCAGATGATAAATTATATAATAAATATAAAGATAATTCAAATATTTTTTTTTATAGGGGTGATGAGAATAATGTATTATCTCGTTTTATAGATTGTGCAAATTATTATAACAAAAAAACAATAATCCGTGTTTGTTCTGACAATCCATTTATAAGTTTAAAATATATGGAATATTTAATAGACATATATCTTGAAAATAATAAAGATTATATTAGTTATTCAATAGATGGAGAAAAATGTTGTATGAAATCTCATATTGGTATATTTTCAGAAATTGTATCATTGAATAGTTTAAAAACAGCTATTACAGAAACAAAAGAGAAACATTTTTTAGAAAATGTTACAGAATATGTATATGAAAATACTGATAAATTTTTAGTTGAACTAATTAATAAAAATTTTAGTTCCTCAATAATAAATGATATTCGTTTAACTTTAGATAATAAAGAAGATTTTGATAATTTAAAAAAAATTTATAAAAGTTTAAATATAGAAGAAGATATAGATTTTTATCAAATATTGAATTATTTACATGAAAATAAAGATATATTGGATACAATGCGTAAATTAATTAATAATAATATTAAATAGTATTATATATGAAATTAATATTTGGAGGAATTAAGAAAAACAATTAGTTTTTATGTAGAAGCACAAAAATGAATATTTAATATATAGATATTTATTTTTGAAAGATAATTTGCATCATAGACCCCCAAAATGGAAATTTTTGTTGTTTATTTTTTGATATTAATTCTTTAAATTTTATCATATCATTTTTTTCATCGGCATATGGAGTATCTAAATATGGAAAATCAATATCAATTATTTTATACGCGTTAAATAGTTTTTTAGTTGATGATAAACTAAAAATATTAAACATCTCAATAGGATTATATAAACCCCAATTCTCTCTCTGTATTTCAGCAAGAGGAGAATTTTTGTTAGGTAAAGATAAGATAACTAAATATCCATTTTTTGTTAAATGTTTGTTAATAAATTCTTTAATGTAATTTAAATCGCGGATATATTGAAATGTTCCTCTAAAAATGATTAAATCAAATTGTTCATCATTTTTAATTTCGTTAAGATTATCAATAAAATTGGTATTTGGGTATTTTAATTTATTTTTAATTATAATGTTCTTATCGATATCATATCCGGTTTTATTCTTACTATTGAATAATGAAAGAAATGAACTGTTTCCACAACCAATATCAAGGATATTGGTAAACATAGTATTACAATTTTTATCTATAAATGTTTTATCATTTTCATAACATAATTTTCTTTTTTTAGCTAACTCTACTTTATTTGTATCTCTATCGTTATTATATTTATTATAATAATCTGTAAATTCTTTATCATCTAATACCTCTTCTGCAAATACTATATCACAGTTCATACACTGTTTTGAACAAATACCTTTATAAAGAGTAGAAGTCCATTCTTGTAAATTATCATCTTTATTACATATAGGACATTGAAATATTTTTTTCATAATATTATATTTTTATCAAATTATGTTTAATTAGTTTTTTAATAATTAAATTTGATATATTAATATTAATATTTAATTTTTTACTAATATCAATTATATCGTGCACAGAATCACAATATTTTAAAAATTTAGATATCAAGTGTCCATCTATTTTATTTTTATTATATTTGTCAGATTCGCCACCAATATTGTTGTACAACCCATATTTTCCTAATTGTGGTTCGCAAATTGTATTTGATTTATAATAATGATTTATTTCAAACAATTCGATACATTTAATATACATATTTAAACTTTCATTTAATCCTTTTTCAGTTACAAAATCCAAATTATCAGCGGAAGTATGATATTCGGGATAATCATGATATTTACTTTTCATTAAAGATCCAATATTTAAATCAACTCCAGGATAATTATATTGTCTTTCATCACTTCCACAGGTTAAATAATCTCTAATATTAAAATTATGAACATTATTTTCAAGAGTATATAATGTTATTTTATCTACTAATTGATTATCTTTTCTGGTTTTTAAATATGTAAAATTTCCTTCATCTCCAACACAAGTAATTACATATCCCCCAATTACGTTTTCTTTTAGTTCTTTCATATGCAATGATAAATATGCAATAGAACCAATAGTTTCTGGTATAAATACAAAACGATATGTATAATAATTATTTCTTTTTAACAAATATTTTGCAAGAAATATAGAAACAACAACACCTGATATAGAATCATTACACATAGATGGATGACAAATATAACAAGAAAACAAAATTTCTTTTTTAACTTTACCAGGTATTATTAAATCAGAATATGTTAGATTACCCTTTTTTAAAGTACTATCAATATGAATATTATATGTATCATTTTTATCTAATTTTAAAAAATCATTATGTTTCATACAAAATCCCCAATTTTTTTTATAATATGAGGTCCTGTATGGTATCCAATCTTTATGTTCAGGTAAAGTATGTATATGCTTAATTAATTCATTATATGTTAATTTTAAATTTACAGGTTCACTATAACTTACAATATGCAAATTATGTTTTTTAAAATCAATTATTTTTTCACCCTTTGAATTTTTTACATACGCATCATTTATATTCCATTCTGGTGGTATTTTCCAATCAAATACTTTTGTTTCACTTGGTATTTCTTTAATATTTATATCTATAAATTCTTTTATTATATTAAATGTTTTTCTAACTTCATTTCCTGTAATACTTCTACAAATAGGATATAATTTTTCAATTAATTTATACATTATAATAAATATAATATAAAATATCTTTATAATATTTATTGAAACCATTCTATTTTTAAAGTTTTATCTTCATCGATATCAATTAAGCTTTTTTTACCTATTATTTTATCCATATTTTTCCATAATATTCCATTTCCTGGGCATTTTAAACATATCATATCTTCTGTGAGAATTTGACCTTTTTTGATATTACATAATGATGTTAAACTTTTCATTAATTTTTGTTTTGAATATGTAACATTGTCTTCTACTTTTTTATCAAATGATCCAAGCATTAAAGGTATTGTTTCAATATATTTTTGTAACTTTTGTAAGCCGGTAAATTCAAAAGAGCCTGATTGGTCTGTTCCTTTCATACTTCTATCCAATGTAATGTGTTTTTCTATAATTTTAGCACCTAATAAACAAGCAATTGTAGGAGCTAAAATGCCATCACTATGGTCAGAAAATCCAATAACATTTTTATATTTTTGTTTAAATGTTGTAATTACATTTAAATTACAATTTTTTGGTGGACACGGATATTCTGAAGTACATTGCATAATAATAACTTTATTTGGGGGTAAATTTAATTCATTTAATGCTAAATCAATATCTTGATATTCAGCCATACCTGTTGAAATAATAACTGTTTTATTTAATTTACCTAATTCTCTTAATAAAGGTATATTAGTGATATCTCTGGAAGCAACCTTATAAAATGGACAACCAATTTCTTCCATTATTTTTAAAGATGGTATATCACATGGTGTGCAGAAATATATTAATCCTTTTGAATTAGCATATTCTTTTAATTCTTTATGTTGTTCTTTATTTAATTCTAAAAATTCTCTATGTTTTCCATATATTTTACCAAAGGAATTTTTATTTTCATAAGATTTATTGTATGCTTCTTTTGTAAATTCTGTTTTAATATCTCGTTTTTGAAATTTCACTAATTTTACATTACAAAAGGCACACATATCTATTAATTTTTTTGCATTTTCCACAGAACCATTATGATTTTGACCAATTTCTCCAATAATTTGAGTGGGATAGTTTTCTCCTATTTTAATATGATTTAATAAAGTAATCATAATTATAAAAATAATAATAAATATATTTAAATTGTTTTATTGCCTATTGAATTAAGATTTAAATATTGGAAATAAATATTTTTAATATTTGGAATACAGTTAGAATCTGGATGTTGTAAACCAAAAAAAGTAAATCCATTTATAGATAATCTTGTAGGAAATCCTACTTCCCCATAATTACATCCATGCTCACAATGAGTATATTTTTTATTTTCAGGAGCAAGAGTTAATTTTACTAATTTTTTTTTAATTTTTTTTAATTTGTCTATAGTTGTTATATATAATGCGCCATCAATCCATTTAATTATATTATCATCAACAAGTTTATCACTATCACTATTAATATATAAGTGTTTTTCTTTTATCCAAGGAACCATTTGATTTATAGGTCTTTTATTACACCATTCTTTTTTAAAATATTTATATCCATTTTTATGTATAATATCTGGTCGGGATTCCCATACTTGACAACCCACAATATCTATATTGTTATTAAAGTGTTCATCAACACAATCAAATATAAAATGATTATCTAAATTATAGAATGAATCGTCTTCAAATACACCAAAATAATTAGAAGTAATATTATTTTCTGTAACATAATTTAAAGCATTTTCCATCGTTTTTATTGTTCCACCAGTATTAAATCTATATATTACTTTTATATCTAATATTTCAGTGTTAAGAGTTTCAAATTTATCAAAAGTATTTTTTATATTTTCAGTTAATTCATCGTAAATGCAAGTAATAATAAATAATATTTTTTTATTATGATTTATTTTAGAATATTTAATTTTATTTAAATTTTCGATGCAATACGTTATATTATCTAATCTATTATTATTTACATAATAACTAATTGTATGAACATAGTAATAATGCATTTATATATAATTTTACTATTTATTTAAATACAAATATATTTTTATAGATATATGAAAATATATTTTTTTTGGCCATTTAAAAATCAAAATAAACCAAAAAGTAGCAGTACAGAATCATATGAATTTTATAATGCATTAGATAAAAATGATGATGTAAAATTAGTTGAATCATTTGAGGATGCAGATTTTGTAATTTATATGATGGCTTTAAGGAATTGTCCTATGCCTTGGCATAATGTAAATGAATTAAATATGGAAATCGTAAATAAAATGAAAGAATCAAAATCTCCTGAAAGAGATATAATCATAGATTACAATGATTGGATAGATACAAGAAATGTTCCTGTAGATAAATTAAAATTAGTAGGAAAATATTTTAAAAGAAGTATGGTAAAAAAGGAAAAGGGTATTAGTAAAGAAGTAATAAAATATTCAAGAGAAATAATACCTATTTTGTATGGAATAAGAAGTGATTTTATAGAATATGATAAAAAATTTGAATTTAAAAACTATAATTATGATATTTGTTGTATGTTTAATGGTGGAGGAGGATTTCGTTCTATAATTCCAAACATTGTAAATAAATATCAAGGTAAAAAATTTATTGGTAGAGTAGATTGTCATAACAGATATGGAGTAGTAAACACCGAATATTTTAAAATATTAAAAACAAGTAAAATAATAGTAACAGCAAATCCTCCTAATTGGGAAGGTGATTTTAGATTATGGGAAGCATTATTAATGGGAAATTTAGTTTTATGTGATAAAATGCTGTTACCGTCTAAAATAAAATATCCATTAGAAAACAAAAAACATTTAGTTTATTATTCAAATCCTGAAGAATTAGAATATTTAATTAATTATTATATGAATAATGAAACAGAACGAAATAAAATAGCAAAAGAAGGTCGTGATTATTGTTTAAAATATCATAAATTTTCAGATAGAGTATTAGAAGTATTATCAAATATAAAAGTTTATTAATATATTATCAAACTAATATAGAAATATTGGAAATAACTTTTATATATGAAGCAAAAAATATTTTTAGGACCTATGTCAAAAAATATAGTAGATACTGTTATTGAATATTCAAATGCTTTTAATTTACCATTTACATTTATTCCATCACGTAGACAGGTAGAGCATAATGGAGGATATGTAAATAATTGGAAAACGAGAGAATTTGTTAGATATGTAAAAAATAAAGGAAAATTTATTTCAGTTGAAAGAGACCACGGTGGTCCAGGACAGGGCACTAATATGGATGATGGTATGGAATCTTTTAAAGAAGATTGTAAATATATGGATATAATCCATATTGATCCGTGGAAAAAATATCCTAATTATGAAGATGGATTAAATGAAACTATAAAAGCTTTAAATTATTGTTTTGATATAAATCCTGATTTATTTTTTGAAATATCAACAGAAGAAGGTATAAGAAGATTTGATGTAGATGAATTAGAAAGATTAATTTTAGATTTACAAAAGAAATTAAACCCTGAAATATATAAACGAATTAAATATTTTGTTGTACAATGTGGAACAGGATTATTAGAAGCAAATAATATTGGACAATATGAAAGAGAAAGATTAAAAAATATGGTACAATTATGTAATAAATATGGATTTATATCAAAAGAGCATAATGGAGATTGGGTTTCTATAGAATTAATGCGCGAAAAATTTAATTTAGGTTTAGATTGTATAAATGTTGCTCCAGAATTAGGACAAATAGAAACAAAAGCTATATTAAAATCTATTTCTCTTATTGAAGATAATGATAGAAAAGAATTTTTATTTGAAAGATTTTATAATATTTGTTTAAATTCAAAAAAATGGATAAAATGGGTCAGTAAAGATTTTAATCCTGAAGAAAATAAAGAAAAATTAATAAATATTTGTGGTCATTATGTATTTTCATATCCAGAATTTGAAGATATAAAAAAACAGTTACCAAATGTTGAAAAACAAATAAAAAAAGATTTACTAAAAAAATTACGTGAATATCATTCTTTATATGATTCATATTATAAAGTTCTGATAACAACAAGTGGAATAGGACGTAGATTAGGAGATTTAACAAAATATACAAATAAATCACTAATAAAAGTTGGAGATAAATTAGCAATATGTCACATAATTGAGAAATATAATAAATATGTCGAATTTGTAATAACATTAGGATATTACGGCTCATTTGTAAAAGATTTTCTTGAATTAGCATATCCAGATTATTACTTTAATTTTGTTTGGGTTGATAAATATCAAGGAGAAGGTAGTTCTTTGGCGTATTCTTTATTACAAACAATTGACGTTTTGCAATGTCCATTTATGTTTAATTGTTGTGATTCATTAACAAAAGATAAAATAATTATACCTAATCAAAATACATTGTTTGTAAATAATATTAAAAGTGGTACATTATATTCCACTGTAAATACAATACATGATAATGTAAGTAAAATAAATAATAAAGGTGAAATTAATTTTGATTTTATTTATACAGGTATATCATTTATAAAAAATTATAAGGAATATTGGGATATATTGAAGAATAATAATAATGGTATAGAATCAGGAGATGTTGAAGTAATTCAAAAAATGTTAAAAACAAATAAATTTAAATATATTGAGTTATTTAATTGGTTTGATTCTGGAAATTTAACAGAACTAAGTGAAAGAATTAAGAAAGATTACAAATGTAATTACACAGTTTTAGATAAAAATAATGAAAGTATTTGTTTTTTTAAAGACAGTGTAATTAAATTTTTCCATAATAAAGATATTTGTGTAAATAGAATAAAACGAGGTAAAATGTTATTTCCTTTAACTCCAAAAATTTTAGATAGTAAAGATAATTTTATAAAGATGGAATTAGTTGATGGAGAATTAATGAGTGATTTAAAAACACATGGGGAGATATCAAAATTATTGAATTGGGCAAAAAAAAATCTTTGGATATCAACTGATATAAATAGTAAAAATTTTAAAGACATTTGTTTCAAATTTTATTTTGATAAAACAAAAATAAGAGTTATGCGTATGTTAAAATCTACTAAAGATTATTCAATTATCAATGATATAAAAACAGGGACTATATATGAAATATTAAATAAAGTAGATTTTGATAAGTTATGCAGTAGTGAATATACGTATTTTCACGGAGATTTTATTTTGGATAATATTATAAAAACAGGAACAACATATAAATTATTAGATTGGAGACAAGATTTTGGAGGTGAGTTAATTAATGGTGATAAATATTATGATATAGCAAAATTAAGACATAATATTATATTTAATCATGAAAATATATCGAATAATTTATTTGATATAAAAATAAAAAATGAAAATGTTATTGTGGATTTGAAATGTAATTATACTTTAATAAACCAATTAAATGATTTTGATGATTTTGTAAAAAAAAATAATTTAGATTTAAAAAAAATTAAAATATTGACAGCATTAATTTGGTTAAATATGTCCCCTTTGCATGAATATCCTTTAAATGAATTTTTATTTTATTTTGGAAAATACAATTTATTTTTAGAATTATAAATAATTATTATTTATTATAAAAATTATTTATTTAAATATAATTAAATTTTTATTTAGTTTATATAATTGTGTTTCTATTTCTTCTTGATATGATGCTGCTTTAACAATAACACCAACATTTTCTTTGTTTTTAATAATATTTGGATTTTTTACAATAAAATTTGTACCATAAACTTTTTTATTTTCTTTTTCAGGATCGTTATCTAATATATAAATAATTTTGTCTGTTTTTAAACCAAACATAATTAAATAAATAGAAAATCCAGTTCCGCCAAATAAATATAAATTTCCATTAAATTCACTTATTTGTTTATTTAATGTATTAATTAATTCAATATGATAATCATAAAAGTTTAATGCAATTAATTTATTTTGTTCATATAGATTGGGAAAGCTTTTAATTGATAAATTTTGTTTTTCTATTTTTTTTGTAATATAAACAATGCTATGGTCAAGATAAAATTCTTTTTCTATTACTTCAAAATTGTTATTATGTAAAATAATATCAATATAATCTTCAATAATAAAAAAATTGTGTTCGAAATCAAGAGCATTAGTATAATTTTTTGAAAAAGTTTCTTTTAAATTTGGAACAATAAAACAATGATAACTATTTATTGATATATTATTACCTATATTTTCAATAAATTCACGTGGATTCCATACATGTTCTAATACGTGACTATGTATTACAAAATCGTATTTTTCATTAATATTAGTATTTTTTGAAAAATATTCATTATTTACACTAATTCTTTTATCATTGCAGTGTTTTAAAGTTATATTTTTTTCATAAACACTATATTTTTTAATTTTATTATCTTTAAGAATTTTGGATGCTAATAGTAAAGAACCTCCACCTATTTCTAAAATATTTGCATCTTTTTCAATATATTTTTGCAAAATAGATACAAATCTATCAAATAAATTATTCCAAATTTTACCTGAATGTAAATTATGAGGAGTTAAATATATATCTTTTAATGATGGTGAATTTTTTATTTGAATGATTCCTGTTTTTTTACATATTTCAAATATCATATCTAATTTTTTATTATGTTTAAAATCAGGTGATATACAACTTAATGATACAGGAAAATTTTTTAATGTATATAAATGCTCCATAGTATCTTCATTTGTTAATAGATTTTTATTTCTTGTATTTAATTTTTCATAATAAACATTATATCTATAATTAATTTTTTCTTCTCCTCTTTTTTCTGAATTTTCAAATTTTAGTAGTTTAAAATCATTAGATATATCTTGTAGCTCTTTTTTAGAAATATAAAAATGACACAATCCTGTATCTTTGTATTTTCTTTTATACTCTTCTTCTCCTATTTGTTTAATTCTATATTCCATATAATTTTTTTTTAAATCATTATCTAATATATCACCTATAAATAATTTTCCACCTATCTTTAATTTTTGGTAACATAACTTTATAAATTTTTCAAAATATTCTATATTTGGAAAAAACTGACAAGTGCTATAACATAATATAACATCAAAAGAATTATTTTCAAATTTATCTAATTTTAAAGCATCTCCTAAGTAAAAATTACCGTCGGGTATAGCATTTTTTACTATATTGAAATATGAAGTTGATGGTTCAATACCAAAAATATCATTATTTTCATTTTCAAAATATTTTAATATAGCCCCGGCTCCACAACCTACTTCCATAATACTATATTTTTGTTCTGGGTTTATATCTAATCCATGTTTTATAGTTTTTATTGTGTTCTCCCATTTTTCAATTGTATACGCTCCTGATTTTGATACAGAGTGTCCATTAGCTGCTAACAAACTTTCTATAGAATAATCATTTTCAAATTTTTTATTATACCAAGGTAAATCTTCAAATATAGATGACCAAGTTTTTACTACTTTTTTCGTTTCTTTACCACATTCATACATTTGTGTATTTGTTTTAATATGTAAGGTTTCTTTTAAATAATTTAAAGCGTATAATTTTCGGTATTCTTTTTCTTTAATTCTTATATTTTCATCAAAATCATCATCATTTTTATATGTCAAAAATACCATAGCTTTTCTATCGAAGGGACTATTATTTGAAGAAGAACTATGAGGTATAAGATGATTAAAAAATATAATATCACCAGCTTTTAAATTTAAATTTATAATTCCATGCGTTTTATATATTTTATCAAGTTCTTCTGGTAAAATAGCTCTTTTGTGGTTTAAATGAGTATTTGTTGTATCATAATGTGGAAGTATTTTATCATGATAAGGTATAATTTTCATTCCGCCATTATAAATATTTTGATCTTCTAATGCAACATAAACTTGCATAAAATTATTTTTTATATCATCTACAGTGTAATTGTTATTTGTAGGATGAAAAGTTTTAATATTAAAAACTTCTTGATGCCATTCTACATCAGGACCAACCCATCTATGTTTATTATGAACATAAAGACTATTATAATAATATTTTTCGCCATATATTTTATTACAAAAATTTTTAATAAATTCATTATTGGTAATAATGGAAGCCAATGGATGGTTAATAACATTACCATATCCAAATTGTATATTTGTGTGAGGAATTTTCATATCAGTTTTTATTTCGTTTAATTGTAAAATAATATCATTACAAATAGATTTACTTAACAAATTTCTTTTTATATAATATCCATTTTTTTTGTATGTTTCTATATCAGACATTATAATTTAATTAAAAAATTAATATTTAAATTATAATTATAAATTATGATTGGTAATAATATTTTTAAATAATTCACTTTTTGTAAAATCGGGATACAATACAATTGCTAACCATTCTGTTATATCATATGGTAAAATTCTTGTTCTAAATAATACATTTTCTTGATTTAAATATTGTTTTATTTTTTCCAAATTATTTGGTTTTAAATGTATTGTATTAATATGATTTAAAATACAAGGTATATTATTTTTTTGACAAATCTCTCCAATTTTTTGTTTTTCTTTTTTAATTAATAATAAATAATCATCTACTTCTTTATAATTATCTAATAAATAACTACCAAATTTTGCAGATAAAGAAGATATTTCATATGTTGGAATAAATTTATTAATAATCTCCATTATTTCATCATTACCTAATAAATAACCTATTCTTAATCCAGCACATCCTAATGCTTTTGAAAATGTTCTGGATATAACAAGATTTTCATATTTTTTTAAAAGAGGAACGCAACTTTCTTGTTCTGCATATTCGATATAAGCTTCATCAATTAAAACAGGTATATTTTTAATATTAGCTTCAGAGATAATATTTTCTATCTTAGTTAAATCTAATATATCTCCAACAGGACTATTTGGATTAGCTAATACAATACAACAAGTGTTTATATTAATATTATCAATAATATCTTTATAATCAATTGTTTTCTCATTGTTATAATTTATAAATTTTAAATTAGAGTTTTGTAATTCAGCATAAATTTTATGCATAGGATAACAAGGATTAGTTATAATAACTTCTTTGTTTTCTACAGCGAATGCTTGATAAAATATTCTTATATTTTCGGAAGAACCATTATTCATAAGAATATTATTATTTTTTAAATTAAATTTGTTGGCTAATCTATCTTTCAAATTATGAACATTAGGATAACATCTGATATCTTGTTGATTAATAGATTTTATAAATTTATTAAAAAAATCATTTGTAAATGGGTGAAGTCTTTCAGCTCTATGTAATCTAAGTCTGTTATCTACTTCTTGTTGATTACGAGGAGGATGAATTCGTACAATATTATTTAGATATATTTTTTGATTGAATCTATTCATTTGTAATTTTAAATAAAATTATATTTAAATATATTTACTTTAATCTTTTAGTGTATGAAAATCATAAGTAAAATATTTGTCATAACCATATAAATAAGAATGTTCGGGCCAATTATTTTTTTTTAAAAAATCTTCTAATTTATGTAAGTCAAATTCACCTTTAAAATAGTCATAAGGAATTAGATATTCTTTTTTTACTCCATATGCTAATTTATTTTTTAGTTTTTCATTAATTATATTTTTATCTATCATATTCTTAATATCTATATTTTTTATTAACTGAGCCTTTATTGAATCAGACCAACTGGCGGTAACTAATGTATTTTTAGTAGCGGGTAATACAGAAATTTTATAATTGTTATTTGTATCAGTTTTATTTTTATCTATAAATTGTTTTAATGTAATTCCGTATACTTTATAATTTTTATATTCTTTTAAAATATCATTCCATCCATTTAATTCAAAATGTGAAGTACTATTTCCATTAGATTTAAAAATTTCTAATAGTAATTTTCTTTTCCATATATTCAATTGTAATGTTGTTTTATGTGTGTAAGCACCTACTTCCCAAATTTTATATAATTCATTTTCTTGTACAACATTTTTGCAATTACTTGGAACATCGAAGTCAAATCCATAAAATATACCAACGTCTTTATTATTTTTTATAAAATCCAATACATAATTTAAAGCATCTATATTTACATAATCTATAAGTGGATTATCGTCAACAGTAAACATAATATATTCATCATCTATAGAATTTAGATAATTATAATTATCCATAAACCAATTACTTTCAATTCTTTTATTTCCATTATTTAATTCTATAAAATTAACATTTGAGGGTAATTTAAAATCAGGTTTTGTATAACTTAAAATATTTATGTCTAAATTTGAAAGATATTTATTACATAAATAACATGTAATGGGAGTAATTTCGTGTGAAAAATCACTTGATAGTAAATATAAAGGTGGTAAATTCATATAATTAATATATAAAATAAATATTTAAATATTAATTTAAAGTAATATTTAAATGGAAAGACCAAAGACTATATTTTGTGATATTGATGGAACATTATGGAATCATGTAGGTGGTGTACCAGACCAAGCGACATGTAATTCTCATGAATTATTACCAAATACTAAAGAAGCGATTGATAGATGGGATAGATTAGGATACAGAATTATTTTAACGACAGGTAGAAAAGAAAGTTTAAGACCTAAAACAGAAAAAGAGTTATTGAGATTAGGTATAGTATATGATAAATTAATTATGGGATTAGGAGGAGGAGTAAGAATTTTAATAAATGATAGAAAACCAAACGGAGATAAGAATACTTGTTATGCTGTGAATGTTGTTAGAAATAAAGGTATACCTTATTACGATTTTACATCAAAATTTGTAACAATAAAAGACGACCAACCAAGTTTTGTTGATAAGCCGTGGGGAAGAGAAGAATTGATAGAATATAATGATCATTATGTTGTAAAAAAATTATTTATGAAAGCAAACGAATGTTGTAGTATGCAATATCACGAATTAAAAAGAGAAACAATTTATGTTTTAAGTGGAAAAGTTAGATTATATATAGGCAAGGATATGGAAAATTTAGAACAACGCGAAATGGTAGCAGGAGACAAAGTTACTATTACACCCTATACAATACATAGAATGGAGGGGATAGAAGATTCAGAATATCTTGAATGTTCTACACCTGAATTATGGGATGTTATAAGATTGAAAGATAAATATAAGAGGGAAAATACAACAGAAAAAGACTATAATTGAAAAATTAAACTTAAAGATATAAAATAGTATTTTATATATTATGAATAAAGACAATGTATTATATAGTAAATATTTAAATATAGTGAATAATTGGGAATTGGATGACTGGAGTATAAATTGTGAATGTTTTGAAAAAATAGTTGAAATATTAGAATTTGGTAAAACAATATTAGAATTTGGTTCGGGTAAATCATCGGAACTTTTAAGTCAATTCTATAATGTTATATCAGTTGAAGACGATGATAAATGGTTAAATAAATATAAAACAACATATATACATATAAATACAATTGGTAAAGGAGAGTATGATTTTAAAAATTTATATAATAAAATAAAAGATATAGATTATGATTTATTAATAGTAGATGGTCCAAATAATAATCGTGAAGAAGTATTAAATCATACAAATCTTTTAAAAAGTGATATTCCAATTATCTGGGATGATACTCAGGTTTACGAAAAACATGCTATAAAAATGAGTGAAATATTAAATAAATCGTATAAAACTTATCAATGTAAACCACAAGCTCCGTGGTACTGGGCTAATTTCACTATGCCTGATGGTACAAAATGTGGTGGTAAGCGTTTTACATTAATAAATTAATAAATTATAATAAATTATTAATTTATTTAAATTATTCATTCAACCATATTTGATTATCAACAGTCCATCTAACAGTATTTCTTAAACTGGTTTCAAAATCAACAGGAAGAGACCATCCCATTTTTTTCATTTTGTTTCCATCTAAACCATATCTTAAATCATGTCCTGGTCTATCACTATGAAAATCAACCATTTCATATTTCAATGGTTTACCGATAGTATCTGCGATAATTTGCGCCATTTCAAGATTACTAACTTCTTTTTCACCTGTTAAGTTATAACTTTCGCCAATTGTTCCTTTTTCTAATAAAAATAATACACCAGCTGCAATATTTCTTGCGTGAATATAATAACGAGTTCCTGAAGTTTTTTTATCAGGATAACTATGAATTTCAACTAATTCATCATTTAATACTTTTTTAATAACTTTTGGAATAAATTTTTCCACATGTTGTCTTTCCCCCATAGCATTCATTACATTAATACGCATAACTGGAACATCATATGTATTATGATATGCAACACAAATTTGTTCTGCTCCTGATTTAGAAGCAGAATATGGATTAGTTGGATTATGTCTTTCATCTTCTTGAAATAATTTATTTCCTAATGCTGGTCCATAAACTTCATCTGTACTAAAATAGAAGAATATTTCAAGGTTTGATAGTGTTCTGGCATATTCTAACATATGAACTGTGGACATAATATTATTTTTTATAAAGGGAACAGGAGTTGAAATACTATTATCAACATGTGTATCAGCAGCCATATGAACAATATAATTGACATCTCCCAATTCTTTTTGTAATCCAATAGATAATGGATGAGATAAATCATATGTAAAAACTTTAACTCTTTTACTATCTAATGTATCAGTATTTCGTAATCTTTCGAGACCATGACTGGCATAAGTTAATTTATCTAAAACAATAATATTCCAATCAGTCTTTACAAATATGTGTTCTACAAAATGGTGGCCAATAAAACCACAACCTCCTGTAACTAAAACAGTTTTTGGCATATAAGTAAAATAATGATTTAAACTTTAAATATTAATTAAAATTATATATGAAATATTGTATATTTATGCCAACAACATTTCTAATTGATAAAAATTCTCATTTATTTAAAAGTAATCAATTAGAAAAAACAGAAAAAAGACTAAAACAATACCAACAAGGAATAGATAAAATAGTTGAATTAAACAAAAATTATAATTTAGATATATATATAGCTGATAATGGTCATAATTTTGATGATAAAATAAAAATTCCAGAATGTATAAAAGTAATAAAAAATAATCCTAATAAATTAGGTAGGTTCAATAAGGGAAGCGGAATAATAGAAATATGGAATAATAATATTGAAATTTTAAAACAATATGATTATATTATTCATTTTGAACCACGTCAATTATTAATAGATAATTCATTTATTGATAATTTTATGAAAAATCCAAGATCTATATTCACTTATAATAAAAATCCCAATGCAAAAAGACATTTCAATACGGGATTATTTACATGTAAATCATCTGATTTAATTAATTTTATAACTGTAGTTACAGCAGAAATTTTATTTCAAAATTGCTATAGTTTAGAATACATATTATACAATTTTTATAATAATTATAAACTTAAATATGATGTATTAGATAAAATGAGTTTAATATGGTATGATACATATGCAAATAAAGAACATCGTTGGTAAAATTAATTAATAATATCTAATAATTTATCTGCACATTGTTTTACATTTAAATTATTCAATATGAAATTTCTTGGATTATATGTATGTAATTTACTTATAAATTCAGAATATTTATTTGAAAATTCTTTTTCTTTATAAAAATATTCACCACATGATTTATCAAAATAAGGTATTGTAGTGGCAAAAATATCTTCATAATTACTTCTTACTTCTTGACTCATATATTTTACATTCCAAACAAGTAAAGGTACATTAATTGCTAATGCTTCTTGTAAGGCGAATCCTTGGCTTTCATGAGCACCTAACCAAATACCATATTTAGATTCTTGTAAATATTTTATATACTCATCTTGAGGATATTTTTTTTTATAGTCAAAAATTCTAAATTCGATATTTTTATTTTGTAAAAAAGATTTTATAAAATTTAATTCTTTATCCTTTCTATATTTAAAATAAATAAAAACTTTTGTTCTTTTTTTATTATTTGGTTTGAACTTTTTAATTTCAACAGGAAATGGTAATATTTTAACAGGTAAGATTGTTTCAGTATTTCTATCTTTCCATATTTTAGAAACCCATCTACTTGGTTGTATGTAAATAGAATTTTTATGAATATTATTAATTATTGACAATTTATTTGTTGGAAAAACAGAAAAATGATTTCCAAAAATAAATTTTTTATTTGGATAATCTGCTGTATTTATAGGATTATCTGGCATAAAAATCAAATCATAATTAGCTATATCATTAATATTACCAAATTTATAATTATAATTTAAATGTTTTAATATTAACTCTAATCCAATTTTATTTTTATGATGAAAATTACCTATAATTAGACATTTCATTATAATTAATTAATATTATTAAATATTTAAATATATTGTTTATTATTTAAATATAATGTTAATACCATTAGATTTATTAGTGAAACATTTTAATTTAAATATAGGAGGTATATTGCATATTGGAGCACATGAATGTGAAGAATTAAATACGTATTTGAAATTAGGTATAAAAAATGAAAATATATATTGGATAGAAGCAATGGAAGATAAAGTAAATTTAATGAAAAAAGAAAAAAATGCACAAATATATCAAGCATTAATTGATATAGAAGATGATAAGGAAGTTAAATTCAATATTACAAATAATGGACAAAGTTCTTCTATTTTAGAATTTGGTTCTCATAAAACTCATCATCCTCATATCAAAATGGTAGATAGCAAACAGTTAAAAACTACAAGATTAGATACTTTTATAGAGAAGAATAAAATTCCAATTGAAAGATTAAATTTTTTAAATATAGATATTCAAGGAAAAGAATTAGATGCATTAAAAAGTATGGAAAATTATATAGATAATGTAAAATATATTTATACAGAAGTAAATACAGAAAAAGTTTATAAAGATTGTGCATTATTAAGTGAGATAGATGAATATTTAGATTTAAAAGGATTCAAAAGAGTTGTATGTAAGATGTGGAGAGATTGTGGTTGGGGAGATGCTTTTTATATTAAAAATTAATTATAATAATTTAATAATTATAATAATTAATCTATCTCTACAGGTCTTTCAATTATTTCCATATCTTTTCTATAAATCGACCAATATTTTTTTTTATCTGTTGTATCAAAAATCCATTTATCGGGTGCTATAATTTTAGGTTTATCATAAATAGATAGAAATGAGCCCCACCAATAAAATGTGGAATTAGACATAATATAATTTTTAAATAAAGCCATAGTTAATAACATATATTTGTCTTCTTTAATGTTCATAAAAACAAATTTATCGCCAATAAAATTATCTTTACACCATTGAATATCATCAGATATAATATAGTATTTTTGTTTATTCATTCTTTTTAATGCTTCATTATAAAATGTCATACCACACGGATTATGTGTTTTTGGATATGTAATATAATCTCCTCTTCTTACACCTAAAAATGCAAAATCATTATCTACTGCTAATTCTGGATATTTATCTAAAATATCAGTATTATTTTTAAGATATGAAACTATTCCTCCATCAGGAGTAAAAAGTTGTTTAACATCTTTTTCATATTTTATCCAATTCAAATTAGATTGAAAATAACCATCTAAACAAATATTTGGAGATTTTAATTCATCGAATATTGGATTGATTTGTTTTTTTAATGAGTAAGCGCTCCATGATTTTTCTTTAACAATTACATCAATATCGGGCATATTATCTGTAAAATTAAGACTTTGGTAAATATTCTTATAATATGTTTTTGGATGTTTTCCTTGACGACATCCACCGAAATCATTAAATTTAAAGAGCATATTATGATTGAATTCTCTGGACATTGCATATGTTGCGGCAATTTGAAATAATTGATTACCAATCCCTCCTTGTAATTTGGATGTAAATATAGAAGAACTAACTGAACATATAATATCTTGAACTATTCTCTCAATAGAATAAGTAATATCCCAATTTGGATAGTCTTTCTTAAATTTACTTAAATCGCTAATATACCATATATGGTCTCCTGCTCTTGCTTCATCTAATAATGTATAATTTTTCCAATTTCCTCCAGTTAATTTATTGACTAAATCAATAGTTTCAAGAATACTTAGTGAATTATCTCTCCCACCACCCATATTATAAACGGCAGCAGGACGTGGATTTTGATGATAATTCCAAAATGCATTTACTAAATCATATGAATGAATATTATCTCTTACTTGTTTTCCTTTATAACCAAAAATCTTATAGTGTTTATTTTTAACAATACACTTAACAATATATGATAAAAATCCGTGTAATTCTGCTCCTTGGTGATTAGGTCCAGTAATACATCCTCCTCTAAAACAAACAGTATTCATATTAAAATATCTACCATATTCTTGTACCATAGCATCTGCGGATAATTTACTAACACCAAATAAAGAATGTTTGCAATGATCGACAGACATATGTTCATCTATTGAACCCTTACCTTTTAATTCATATCTTGTTTCTAATTCTTCAATATCTAATCTATTGGGGTTATCACCATATACTTTATTAGTTGACATAAAAATAAAACTTGATTTAATACAATATTTTCTTGTAAGTTCTAATAAATTTAAAGTTGCTAATGCATTAATTTCAAAATCAGTATGTGGTTCTTTTGCTGCCCAATCATGAGAAGGTTGTGCGGCACAATGAACAATACATTTGATTTTCTCCCCATATTTTTTAAAAATTTCTTTCTCTAATTTATCCTTATGTCGAATATCTATATTATGATGAATAAAATTTGAATATTTACCAGTTAATGTATTTGTAATATTTTGAGTAGAAGTATTAAAAAAATATTTTCTCATATCATTATCGATTCCTATTACAGTATAGCCTACATTACTGAAAAATCGAACTGTCTCTGACCCGACGAGACCACCTGAACCTGTGACTATGCAATATGACATATATTTATTTTAATTATTTTGTCTTTATATCTTTATTTATCATACCAATATCTATGATTAACATTTTCATTTTTTTTGTTTATTTCTTTTTTCATGTAATTTTTCATATTCAATACGTATTTTTTCTTTTACTTGATTAGCTAATTCTTTTTTTATTCCAAATGTAGCATAGCCTCTCCAGGAACCAAAATCTTTTCTACTATCCGGAATAACTTCAATTAATACTCTTTGAATGATAGCATCTTTTTCTTTGTCTGATTTTTGTTTATCAACTTTTACTATATTTAGTTCTTTTAAAACATCTTGTCTAACTTCAGAAGCTGTAGGACCAGATTGTTCATACCAAGGACCGTCACACATAGACATACTATAATTAATATAATAAAAAATTATTATTATTATATTAATTCAATTTTTTAAAAATCAACTCCATCCATAGAAAATGCTTCCTCAGTTTTTTTTTCACTTGATAAACTGTAATCAGATACACGTTTTTCAAAGAAATTAGTTTTTCCATCTAATGATATCATTTCCATAAAGTCAAAAGGATTTTCTGTTTTATAAATTTTATTGTATCCAAGTTGTACGACTAATCTATCGGCAACAAATTCAATATATTGGCTCATTAATTTAGAATTCATACCTATTAATTTACATGGAAGTGCTTCACAAATAAATTCTTTTTCAATATCAACAGCTTCTTTAAATATTTCTAATATTTTTGCTCTTTTGGGTTTTTTTTGTAATTTTGAAAAAAGTAAAACAGCAAAATCAGTATGCATTCCTTCATCTCTTGAAATTAATTCATTACTGAAAGTAAGTCCAGGCATAATTCCTCTTTTTTTTAGCCAATAAATAGAGCAAAAAGCTCCTGAAAAGAAAATACCTTCAACACAAGCAAAAGCAATTAATCTTGTAGCAAATGAAGATCTTTTATCGTTAATCCATTTAATAGACCAATCCGCTTTTTTTTTAATACAAGGATAATTGTTGATTGCTTCAAATAATTTTGTTTTTTCTCTTTCTTCTTTAACTAATGTATCAATTAATAATGAATATGTTTCACTATGAATATTTTCCATCATAATCTGAAATCCATAAGCAGCTCGTGCTTCAGATAATTGAACTTCGTTCATAAATCTTTGTCCAAGATTTTCCAAAACTATGCCATCGCTGGCGGCAAAAAATGCCAATATATGTTTTATAAAATGTTGCTCTTTTTCAGTAAGAGTTGTCCAATGTTTGACATCCTTTGAAAGGTCAATTTCTTCGGCGCGCCAAAAACAGTCCATTTGTTTCTTGTACATTTTCCAAATATCAGCATCTACAATGGGAAACATAACGTAACGATTGTCATTTTCAGTAAGAAGGGGTTCTTTTTGAGATTTAGACATCCTAAATAATATCGGGTTAGATTTAAATTAATTTCAATAATATTATTTCAATTTTAACTACATTATGCTTTAATCTAAAAAAATTAATAAAAATTATTAACCTATTATGTAGATAATAATTTAAAAAATAATAGTATATATAATATATAAAATATGGATATTTATAATAAAGATAAAACTTTACAGCAAATAAGAAAACAAATAGAATTAAATAAACAAAATATACAAGTTAAAAAGGATAATTTAAAAAAAAATAAAAATAGTAATATAGAAGATATTATTAAATCATTTGATAATGATGATTATGATGAATTAAATGATAAAAATAAATTAATAAAATATCTTACTGAATTAATAAATGATTTAGACAAAAAAATAGAAGAATCAGATTTAACAAATAAAATACAAGAAATAAAACATGAAAAAGAGATTTTAAAAAAAATATTAGAAAAAACTCGTTCAAAATAATTTTTACAATATTTTTAATTTGTATATTATTTATATAATGAATTCTATTAAACATTTAAAATATAAAGGAGGGTGGCAAACTCCGGAAAAATTAGAAAGTTTATCAAAATCAGTACCAATAAGAAGTTTAAATAATTTTAAAAAAACTAAAAGAAAAAAAAGGAAAAATAAATCAAAAAGAAAACAAAAAAGAAGAAGACAGACAAAAAGAAAACAAAAAAGAAGAAAAAGACAAACAAGAAATAGAAGAAATAGAAGAAAAAGATATAAAAAGAAATAATTTAGGAAATTATATTTATTACAATAAATATAATTTTTTTTTGTCCATTATAATTATAATGAAGTTAAAAGTTCCTGCCATTTTAAAAAACAAGTATGTATGCTGGGCCTTAATGGCTTTAGCTGGATTAAATGTTGTCGGTTACGTTACAGTTAAAGCATGGGAATGCCTTGCTTTATTTCTCTTAACTGCTTACAGTGCTAAGTGCTATTGCAAAAGCACAGGACTTGCTATTATAGCTGCTCTTTTCGTTGCTAACTTTGTCTTTGGATGTGGTCGCGTAAAGGAAGGAATGGAAGATATGATGAAGGATGATGATGAAAAAGCCAAGGAAGCTGCTGATAAACTTGAAGAAGTTGCTGAGAACCAAGCTAAGGAAGGTGACGATGATGCTGCCGCTGCTGCAGGCGCTGCTGCCGAAGCTGCTGGTGAAGTAGCCGGTATGTGTTCTGGACCTGACTGCAAGAAGAAATAAATATTTAACTATTATTATTTTATATATAATTAATATATAAAATGGCAAAAAAAATGAAGATTAAAGTCCCTGGTCTACTTAAAAATAAATATATTCTTTATATTTTATTGGTTATAGGAATTGTTAATGTTTTAGGATATATTGCTCTTGAAGATTATAATTCTCTTGGTTTATTTGTTACAGTTGGATTATTATCATCATATTTTAGCAAAAATATGTCCATTAATCTATTATTGGCTATTGTTATAACAGGTCTTATAGCAGCAAATAATAAAATTAAAGAAGGAATGAAAAATGAAGATGAAGATAAAACTAAAGAAAAAATGATGAATGGTAATGATAAATGTAAAGAAGATAAAGATTGTCCTGAAGGAAAAAAATGTAATTCTGATGGAAAATGTGTTTCTACTTTCCAAAATAATGTCCCACCTTCCTCCCCCGCACCAGTTGATACAGACGAATCTGTTGGAGATAGAATAGATTATGCTGCAACAATGGAACAAGCTTATGATAACTTAAATAAAATGTTAGGTGAAGGAGGTATGAAAAATATTACTGATGAAACAAAAAAATTAGTAGCACAACAAAAAGATCTTATGGGAACACTTAACTCTATGGCGCCTGTTTTAAATAATGCTAAGGCTACATTAGAAGGATTAGATATGGGTGATTTAAAAGGTATGCAAGATATGATGTCTAATCTTAATTTACCAGGTATGAAATCTAAAAAAAAATAAAAAGTATAAATTATAAAAACATATATATATAAATGAAAGTCAAATCTTTCTTAAAAAATAAATATGTTTTATATTTCGCAACTATTCTTGGAATACTAAATTTAGTAAAATATATTTCTATAAATGATTCAGATTCTGCTATGTTATGTATTATATTATTTGTATTATCAAGATATTTTAGTAAATTATTAGCATTTAATATATTGTTTGCTTTATCTGTTACATATTTAGTTTCTATGAATAACTTTATTACTGAAGGTTATACCGAAAGAAAAAAAGAAGAAAAAAATACTGTCGAAAAAATGACAACCAAAAAAAAAGAAAAAAAATGTAAAGATTGTCCAGAAGATAAATGTGTTGATGGGAAATGTGTTTCTACATTTAAAAATAATGTCCCATCTTCTACTCCTTCATCTGTTAATGACCATATTGATAAAGATTCTACAGCTGCTAAAATGGAAGGTGCTTTTAACAATTTAGCAAATTTACTCGGTGATGAAGGAATAACAAGTGTTTCAAAAGAAACTAAAAATTTAATAGAACAACAAAAAAATTTAATGGGAACTTTAAATGAAATGGCACCTGCTTTAAAAGATGCACGTGAAACATTAGATAATATGAATTTACCTTCTATACAGGATATGACTAAAATATTCAATAAAATTAATAAAAAATAATTATATATATATAATGCCAAAAAGATGCCCACCAGGAGTTATTTGTATTGAAAATATAACTATTATATTTTTAATAAGTCTTGCTTTTTTAGCAACTATGATATATTATAAAATAAATGATAAAAATAATATTGTTGTTTTAAATTCTAATCAAAAAAATGGATTTTATCCAAAAACAAATTCATTATTTTCTAATGTTCCCTCTAATATTTTAATGAATCCATTTTCACCTCCTTTAAAAAATAACTATTTTTCAAAAGATAGCACTGATCCAAGAGGTATTCCTATAAATATTAATACTCGAGGGTTTGATACAAGTTATAAACAAGTTGGTATATTAACAAGAAATATGCAAAAACAAGGAGATGAAGTTATACTCGCTGTAATGGGGAGACCTTTATACAGTAATAGAAGCAAATGGCAGTATTATACTATGAACGATAAAAGTAATGCTATTAAATTACCTATGAGTCATAATGGTAGAAGTTGTACAAATGAATATGGGTGTGATGAATTAACTTCTGGAGATACTGTCTATGTTGAAGGATATAATGATGCTTTCAAGGTAACCATATATGAAAATTCTCAACCAAGATATATACCTATTTTGTAAATAGATTTAAAATTATTTTTTTATAGTCTTATATATAAAATGATTTCATCTATAGTTGGTCCCTTACAATTAAAACCACAAACATTAATTCCCACTACTACAAAGTTGAAAGAAGATTTTAAAAGAAATAAATTAAATTTAGAAATATTTAAAGATTTAAAAGAAAATGAAAAGTTAGGAAAACAAATAAATAGTAAAGGAGAGGCAGAATATTATAAAGTACAGGAGTATCCTGGTCTTTGGTTATCAAGATGGTGGAATAACGAAGGTAGATTGAAAACCATTGAATACCTCGATACTGATTTTAGCGATTTTATGAAATTTCTTGATGAATTACTTAAAAATTTAGAAGTTGACCCTTTTTGTGAATATACTAAAATCGCTATTAATGTTAGAAAATTTATAGATTCTATTTTACCTGGATTATATTCTTTAAAAAAAACTTATCCAGACACAAAAAAAATGTGTGCAAAAGTAGATAGTATTATATTAACACTTATTGATTTTAAGGATAAAACTGAGGATTATGTTAAACAAAAAAATAAAGGAATAAAATTATTGGTACGTAAAAGTTTAAAATAATTTATTTTTTATAAAGATAAAGGTAAATTTCTCTCCAAATAATTTTTAAGGGAGTTGAAAAATAAGACAGATAATATAATATTATTCAGATATTGATAATATTATATGGTATTTCTATGAGAATCATTTTTTCTTACGTTTTTTTCGTTTTCTCTTTCTTTTTTTAGTTTTATTTTTTTTAGTTTTACGCTTCTTTTTTGTTTTCGTTTTCTTTTTTCTTTTTCCTCCGCCCCTTTTGCCCTCAGCCTCCGCCGGATTTTTCCTTCTCCTTCTGGGGGGCGCATTCGGCCGGTTACCCGGAGGAGGAAGAGCAGCAGCAGCGGCACTATCTAATGGATTTACTGTTGGTATTACTGCTTCTGTTGCTACAGTTTTTCCTTCTACTGCAGTTTTTCCTTCTACTGCAGTTTTTCCT
>CEOO01009071.1_pt1 | contig 41833 bp, 42 predicted proteins | sample 530321 | NCBI WGS metagenome assembly CEOO01 (sample SAMEA2619927, study PRJEB7988) | marine metagenome | biome: marine biome (ENVO:00000447); feature: surface water layer (ENVO:00002042); material: "saline water (ENVO:00002010), including plankton (ENVO:xxxxxxxx)" | depth 5 m
TCATAGATTGTAGCCAGGACCTCTTAATACCCTGCCTGGCCTATTACCATTATGAAGACCATTTTCTACAACAATAACACCATTAACTAATACGGTATTAATCCCTACAGCATATTGATGAGGCTCTTCGAATGTTGCTTTATCAATTACAGTTTTAGGATCAAAAATAGTAATATCAGCGAAGTACCCCTTTTTTAATAAACCTCTTTTGCTAATCGATAGCACTTGTGCTGGCAAACTAGTCATTTTTCTAATAGCTTCCTCAAGACTTAATATATTTCGATCTCTAACGTATCTTCCTAATACACGTGTAAAAGTACCATATGTTCTAGGATGTGGTGAGCCAACACCAAATACTGTCATAGGACCATCAGATGCAATAGATGTCATAGGATGCTGCATAATTTTATCTACATCATCAGAATTAATAGCATGATATACAGCTGTAGCACCTCCACCTTTGATTATTTCAAAAACAACCATTGCTGCGTTGTAAGGGTTAGGCTCTAGATTTCTCTCAATGCAAAGTTCAGCAAGGTTTTTGCCTTCCATAGAAGTATCCCATGAGCTTTTAGATATAAAGATATTTTTAGGATGCCCACCTCCTCTATCAAACAATATTCTCTTAATAATCTCGTCAATTATAAGTTGCCGTGTATCTGGATCATCTATTCGAGCTAAAAGGTTGTTCCTTCCTCCCGCTTGAGCCCATTGAGGTATTAAGGCTCTAATAGAAGTTTGGGATGCTGTATAAGGATACTGATCAATGCTAACTTTAACACCTTCTTCAATAGCATTATCTACCAGTTTTAAGGTTTCATAAGATAAGCCCCAATTATCTTTACCAATAATCTTATGGTGCGTTATCTGAACTGGGATTTTTGCTTCTTTGCCTATATTGATTGTTTCATTTACTGATTTCAAAACATCGACTGCTTCATCTCTCATATGAGAGATATAAATACCTCCATAGCGTGCAGCAATTTTAGATAGTGAAATCACTTCATTTGTTGAAGAAAAGCTTCCAGGTACATAGAAAAGACCAGTCGAGATGCCCAAAGCTCCTTCTTCCATGGCCTCTTTAACCAGCATTTCCATCTTGTTTAATTCTGAATCCGTCGGGTCTCTATTCTCAAGACCCATCACCTCTTCCCTAATTGTTCCCTGACCAACAAACACTGCCCAATTTGGACTAATTTTTGTATGTTCTATTTGTTGATAATGTTCATCAATTGGATATGGAGATGTACCATCATTACCATCAGTTAATGTTGTTACTCCCTGCAACAATGAACTTTCAGCGGTAGGAACATCAAAGATACCTCTAATAGCATGAGTATGTGAATCTATAAACCCTGGTGAAACAATTAGATTAGTAGCATCAATACTTATTTTTGAACTATGTTTAGAAAGATCTCCAATTTTAATGATTTGATCATTAATAATTCCTATATCACTTTTATACATCTCATCACCAGAACCATCAACTATGGCTCCGTTTCTAATAACAATATCAAAGTCAGTATTTGAGCAGGACGCAAATATACAAAAAATAATAATTAATTGGATAACTCTCACTATAAAATATCTTCTTTGCTTATAACCCTTTGATCTACAGTAAATCCTTTAGGCTTACCATTAATAAAGTCAATTATTAATTGAGCATATTCTGGGCCTGCTTCTTCTTGTATGAAATGACCCGGACCTTGTATGGTAACTTGTTGTGCCGAAGGAATTCTTTTTAACATTTCTACCATTCTAGGATTGTTACCAGTAACTGGATCATTATCGCTGTTTGCAATTAAAAAAGGCTTTTGCCATTTTTCCAAAACATCTCGATAGGCTCTCTCATTTTTTCTAAGTTCACTAGGAATTAAATATGGAAAGATTTGAGCTCCAGCTTTATATGTAGCATTAGGATAAGGTGCCTCATAGCCTGCTCTCTCATCATTAGATACATTTCCTAAAGTTTGCATAACACCGCCAACATCGATGTTATCTGTATATCTTGAATACCTAATCCATCCAGTAAAACTTCCTCCGCCAATAAATTCTTCCCATGTAGCTGGACCTTGAAGCCAAATACCTAATTTAAACAGCGGATAGCTTAGATAAGTCATTAAATCATTGATGAAACCTCGTCCAGGAGCTATTAGGCTTGTATTTGATGCAATTATTCGAGTAAACCTATCCGGCTCTTCGGCTATTACTCTAAATCCCACTAATCCACCCCAATCATGAAGATGCGCTGTTACATCCTGAAGGTCGAGTTCAATAATTAATTGGGTCATTTTATCAACATGCATTTGATGTGAATAATCTTCAATTGAAAGATATTTATCAGACTTACCAAACCCAACCATATCAGGCGCTATGACCCTATACCCTCCCTCAATAAGTGTGGGAATCATTTTTCTAAATAAATAACTCCATGCAGGCTCACCGTGGAGAAGATATATTACTTTTCCATCTTTTGGCCCCTCATCTAAATAATGAATTCTAGTGTCACCAATTGTTAGATAGTTTGGTTTAAATGGATAATCTACTATATTATTAAAACGCTCATCAGGAGTCCTTAATACTCCAGGAGCCACAATATTGAAGCTTTCATAATTTATCTTTAAATCTTTATTACCAGAATAATAGAAGATGCCTGCTAAAATTATCAGAGCAATTCCAAAAAATATTATTTTTTTCATTTATCAAAGATAATATATTGGCATAAAACATATCAATACTTTAAAAAAATTTATTTATTCAACTGAACTTCTAATAATCGATAGGTCTTTAGTTAGAACACTTCCAATAGCAGTGTGTGATAGATCATCTCTTCTAATTCCAATTAAATCAGCAACCCTTTCAGCGGCATAAATACCAGTGCAGTGACCACCCATAAATTTTTCCATGCCTGCGTTTTTTAACCATAAAGCTGTTTTATCAATAACATCATCAGACGCTTGAAATAAATGGAATCCACCTATGGCTCCATATATTGGAACATTATGAATTGATTGAAGTTTTTTAGCTGTATTGATAATTCCTGAATGGCCACATCCTGACATCATAATCCAACCTGACTTAGTCAACATGCCTGCAGATTGATCGTCGACGATTATATCTTCAACTAGATTATTGGATTTACCGTGTCTCACAAAAAGGCCTTTCGGTCCGTTATAGTGCTCATCTGTCCTCACAACTGTACCAGTTGCAAATAAGTTTTTAGCTATTTCTTCATGAGAATCTAAAATAATAAAAGTAATGCCTTCTTCTTCAGCATCTTGTTTGAACTTATTAGCATCTGAATAATTGCCCGGACCTACCCGATCACCTGATGCAGTATATCTTTGAGCAAAGAAGCCTCTAGCTACATAGACATTTTTAAAAGCATTTTTATTGAATGATTTATATGTTTTTCTTAATTTTATAAGGCCTCCAGTATGATCGCTATGAAAGTGACTGATGATTACTTTTTCAACTTTTGATAAATCCTTGTTTAAAACCTTAGCATTATGAAGAACGGTGTCTTCATGAAAGCCAGTATCAAAAAGAATTGATTCTTTATCACTCTCATATAATGCTGAAAAGCTCCACTCTCCAAACCCACCATAATTAGAAATGTTAGTAGCTAGGACTGTTATTTCATATGAAGCATTAAGATTTAAACAAAAAATACCAAATAGGATTTGAAAATACTTCATTTATGAAGAAGTTGGCATACCAATTGCTACTGGTCTTATAGGTGAAGCTGAGCTACCCTCAGTCATCAATGGCAAGATGATCACACATGAAAGCTCTACATTATCATTAGCTAAACCTTTAAGATTAAAGTTTTCGAGCGTATGAACGCCAGCTTGTGTTAAAAAATGATGATGAGCAGGATTAGCTATACCTGTGGGATTTTGTGATCTTTCTGGACCATATTCATCCTCATCAGCAAAAGTGTCAACACCCCATGTATCAAGACCAACTCCAACCACTTTCTTATTAGAAAGATATTTAACTAAGTTATAAGAAACTCCAGGTGCTTTTGAATAGTAAAGGCCTAATTCATCTGGATCTTGATAGTTGTCACTCCAGCCAGTATTTATTAAGACGATATCTCCCGGAAGAATTCCTCTTTCATTTAAAGATGATTTTTTAATAGTTTCCTTAATATGATCTACTGTTACATACTCTCCTGCTTTCATTGCTCTTCCATTGAAGATATGTTTTCTTACATCTAAAAATATTGCTGTGGTAATAATTGGCGGCACTGTTTCTATGCCAAGTTTTTTCAATGGTGATTCTGGAAATGGCTTAACCTCTTTACCTTTAAAGTCACCGAAATATTTTAATGACCTAAGATCTGCTTCACCGTCTCCAGTCCAAATCTTATCTGTGTAGCCAAAATGACCCAACGCATCCATTTGAGTCCCTTGATTACCATCGTTAACATTCTCATTTAGCACATCCATGGTAAAAACTTGTTTTGAACCAGCCCAAGCTATTTCTGGTAAAAATTTTGGTTTATATTCACCAGCAAATGGTGATAAAGGCATTGTAGATGTTCTTTTATAGGATAATTCATAAGTTTTTGCTTTTGGGTCTGCTAAAAAATTAGAACATCTTAGATATGTATCAGGGCCTAATAATTTAGTCATACCTCTTTCGCTAGAATAGTCACCATGCTCAGATGCGAAAGAGTTTATTGTTAATATTAAGGCAACAAGTATTTTATAAATCATATAGTCTTTGTATTAAATGCTTAAATCTTCTAAGTTATAGTCGATTAAGTCTTGACGTGCGTTACTATCCCAAATATATGTTTTGCCTTTATCTTTAAAAGGTCTATATGAATATGGTTCTTCATCTTTGTATTTAGCTTTTCTTGCTTCAATTGCATAACCTATAGATTTTGATCTCCTGTTTATAATCTCATCATCAAATACCTGAGCTTCGCTATGAACCCCTCCTCCGCTTACACCAAGAACTGATGAACGTTTGTGAAATCCAAAATTTACTGTAATTCTTTTTTCATAACCACAATTGGGAAATGAGCCATGGAGTAACTGACGATTGCAAATAACAGTATCTCCTGGATTACAAACTATTGGGACAGCTCCTTCTAATCTTTCGCTTCCTGATTCATTTACAAGTTTTTTGATATCGATTTTTCCAACTTTATGAGTTCCGGGCTTTACCCATACTCCGTTTACAGCAGTGCTACCATAGACTTGGACCATAAAATTAAAACCATGTATATCTTCATCAAAATCATCGCTATTCCAATGAGTTACACCGTCTTGATGCCATGATACTGCCGCACCAACCCCAGGTTCTTTTATAAATAATGCCTCATTAAAAGGAGCAAAGTCCTTGCCATTAATAGACTCTGCTACTTTTAGCAATTTAGGGTGTGCATATGTTCGTAAGCATGCATCAGAAAATTGCAAAGAGCCTAGCAAAATGACTGGGACAGCTGATGGTGAATCGACAGGAGCTTCTGGTTCAAATAACTTAATTTGATGTCTACCATTAGCTAATTCAGTTCCTCCCAATGGATCGCCTAAAGGTTTTGACCATAATAATGTAAGAGATTTTGAATTAGCATTAAAAGCTGGCTTACCATTAGCATCCAGATTGCTATCAGGTCCAGTTGGAAAATTAGCTCTTAGATTTTCAAGATCTTCTTTAATGTCAGCTAATTCATTTGAATCAATCACATTCTCAAATATATAAAAACCATTTTCAGAATAAGACTCGCGAATTTTTTTGCAAAGATTACCATCATCATCAAATATGATTGGGCCTCTGTTTCCAAGATCTAGAGCTTTTTTTTCACCCTCCTTCAAATATGATTCCATTGCATTGGCATCTTTACCATAAAATGCAGCACAAGCTTTTATTGATTTTGTGATATCTATCATTCTATGTGAACCTATTATTGATATTTTTAATTTGATCAATTTTATACTTTCAATCTCATAAAATGAATATTAAAAGGAATATTAATCATCAAATTCAATTTTTCAATTTAAAAATTAATGCATACAATATAAAAATGAAAAATTTATTTACTACCGCCTTTCTATTCCTGTTGTTCGTTGGTCCATCGATTGCTGAGCCGCTAATGAGCCCAACGAGTTACTCTAAGGACTTATATAAACCGTCGATACTTGATGGTAACTATTTGTCTACAATAGATAATCCAAATAATTTTCTTGATTTTAATTATGGTGAGCGGGTTGCATCACCAACGCAAATATCTTCAGCTCTTTTAACTTGGGCAAAACAATCAGATCGTTTGAAAGTTGTTGAATATGCTAAGTCGCATGAAGGACGCTCCCTTTATGCCGTCTTTGTATCCTCTCCTGAAAATATAGCTAATCTAGAATCCATCAAATCAAACATCAATAAACTTTCAGATGGAAGGAATCTCAATGATAGAGAGGCTAAATCTTTAATTGATTCGTTGCCAGCAGTTGCTTGGATGGCATATTCAATTCATGGAAATGAAACATCTGGTGCCGATGCAGCTTTAGGAATAATCTATCATTTAATTGCTAGCAAGGATCCAGAAATCACAAGCATGTTATCAAACATGGTAATTGTGATTGATCCAATGATGAACCCAGATGGTCGAGATAGATTTACTAAATCGCTTGAGCAATATAGAGGCACCGCACCAAATTATGATGATCAATCTCTTCTTCATACGGGAGATTGGCCTTATGGTCGAACGAATCATTATTTCTTCGATTTAAATCGTGATTGGATATATCTTACTCAGCCTGAAACTCAAGGTCGTGTGGCTCTGATTAATGAATGGCGACCACAGATTTTAGTAGACGGTCATGAAATGGGCTCACAAGATACCTTTATGACAGGCCCACCAAGAGAGCCAATTAATAAAAATATAGATAAAAATCTTATTAAGTGGGGAAATGTTTTTGCTAAAGATCAGGCCAATGAGTTTGATGTAAGAGGTTGGAGATTTTATACAGGTGAATGGCATGAAGATCTATATCCTGGATATTCATTCTATGTCCAATTTAGAGGTACTCTTGGTATTTTGTATGAGCAATCTCGTATGTCAGAGGATGGTGTTCGAAGACCCGAGGGAACTATTCAATCATATAAAGAATCAGTCCATCATCAATTTATAAGCACACTAGCAAATCTAAAAACTTTACAAAATAACTCTAATCAAATGTATAAAGATTATTGGGCTGGAAGAAAATTTAATGTTTCTAAAGATGGTAAGTACGCAAATCAGACTTTTGCAATATTACCAACCAAAAATTTTGGTCGTTTAAATACTTTAGTTAAAAAACTTGAAGCTCAAAATATCGAACTTTATAAAAATACAAAAAATTTATCAGTAAAATTTGCACTTAATCAATCTGGTGAAACAATAGAAAATTATTCTATCCCAGCAGGAAGTTTGATTATCCCGAATAGGCAGCCTGAAGCCCCATTAATTGCTGCAATGCTTGAATTTGATGCGGATATTGATGAATCTGTTTTACTTGAAGAAAGACAGGCTAACTTAAGAGATGGATCATCAATAATGTATGATACAACTGCCTTTAACTTCACCATGATGTACGGCTTGCCAGCTGTTACCGTTCCTGAAAATTTATCTAACAATCTTGAGCGATGGGCACCCTCCCCCTTAAATATTGATATTAATGAAAATGCTGTAATGTGGGCCGTTGACGCACAAGATGATCGCTCAGTTGCATTTGCTGCAAGATTAATGGAAAAAGATATAAACGTTCGAATAATTGATAAAGATTCCGTTCTATCAAATCATAATTTATCAAGAGGGAGTATTGCTGTGTTAGCAATGGATAATCCCTTAAACAAGAATTTAATTTCAGATATTGAAATGATTGCTAGTGACCTTGAAATCTCATTACTATCAATAGAGTCTGGTTTTGGAATTAAGGATTTACCAGATTGGGGAGGAAGACATTTTCGTCTCTTAGAAAAACCTCAAATAGCAATATTGAGTCATTCTGATTTTAGCTCATATGATGTTGGTGTTACTTGGTGGTCAATTGATCAAAATCTAGGGATAAGACACAGTCAAATCAATTCAGCTTTATCTGGCTATGCGGATCTTAGACGCTACAACACAATTATCATGCCAAGTGGCTATTCAAATTTAAATGGCGCTAAAAGAAAAGTATTAATGGATTGGGTAAGTCAGGGTGGGACTTTAATTGCTCATAACAGAAGTGCTGCAAAAATAGCATCTATCGAAGATTTTGGTAGTGTTAAATTACTGCAAGATACATTTGAAAATAGTATTGATTATAAATTTGATCTATTAAGAGAGATATCTGCAGCAGATACAAAAATAGATAAAAAGAAAGTGCTCAGTCATGGTGTTGATCTAGATATAACATATCCATGGGAATCACCTGAACAAAGTTTTTCTAAAAAAGAATTGGAGAATCGTGATAAATGGCAATCTATTTTTATGCCATCTGGATCAATCGTTGCAGGAAGAGTTGATCAAGATCATTGGTTAACATTTGGAACACCTGAAGTTCTCCCAGTTCTTTATTCAAATTACCCTGTTCTGATGACAGGCAACAATGCTGAGGCAGTTGTAAGAATTGGAGATCTTGTTAACACTGATAACAATAATGAGTTCAAACAAATTAATTGGTCCTCAATACCACCAGGCAAAAATATTACAGTAAGAATGAGTGGTTTGGTATGGCCTGAGGCAGCACAAAGAATAGCTAATTCAGCATATTTAACTAGAGAACGTATAGGCAGAGGTCAAATTATTATGTTTGCAGGTGAGCCTAATTTTAGGGGTTCAGCCAAAGGCACGAACAGACTTTGGCTCAATGCAGTAATTTATGGAGCTGGTCTCGGAGCAAGCAGCAAAATAGAACTTTAAAAGAATAAATTACAATACAATTAATATGACAAATAAGGTTCAAATAATATTCGCCCTCTTCTTTATAATTGGATGTGCAAACCAAACTCAAGAATCAGAAATGAAACCTCCTAAGACAAAAAAAATACCAGTAACATTTATCAATCACGGTGATACTCGTATTGATAATTATCATTGGCTGAGAGATGACACTAGAAAGAGTGAAGAGGTGCTTCAACATCTTAGAGCAGAGAATCAATATGTTGATTCATGGTTTCAAAATCAAGATAAGAATTTTAAAGATGAAATAATGCAAGAATTTCTTAGCAGACTTCCAGAAAATGAAACTTCATTCCCAAGAGATAACTTTGGTATTAAATATTTCACTAAATCATTTAGCGATAAACAGCTCAGCTTATATTATAAAAATGAAGGTGATAAAGAGAAATTGATTCTTGATCCGAACATCAAATTCAAGACACAAGATTATTATCAAGTAAGCAGATTTAATCCAAGCCCTTCTAATAAGATTGCTGTATTTGCTGAAGACAATAATGGAAGAAGAAAATATATATCAAAATTTTTAAATCTAGATTCGAATCAGTTACTTGAAGATGAATTAAAGCTTACATCAGGAAATATGATTTGGTCAGGAGACTCAAAAAGCATTTATTATTTAAAAAAGGATCCAGTGACCTTAATTTCAAATAAGCTTTATAGACATTTTTTAGGCACGCCCCAGTCTTCTGATGAGTTAATATATGAAGAATTAGATAATGAGTTCAATCTTGGTATCTCCAAGACATCCTCAAACGAATTTTTAGTTTTGAATATTGAGAAAACAAACTCAAATGAAATCAGACTCCTTCAATTAAATTCACCTGAAAAAAATGAGCTAACTATTTTCCTAAAAAGACAAGATGACCACTTATATCAAGTTGATCATTCTAATAATATCTTTTACATCCGAACCAATTTAAATAGTCCAAATTATAGGATCATGCAGACCGAAAACCTTTCCATTAGTAGCATTAATGAAACAATGGAAGTCATTCCTCATGATCAAAGTATTTACATACAAGACTTTCTATTAACATCGTCATTCATAATTTTAGAGGTTAGAAAAAATGGCTTACCTGCCATCAGTCAATTAGAAAAAAAATCATCACTGAGCAAAGACATAAAATTCCCTGATACAAGCTACTACGTTTCATTAGCTTCATCTGATTATGTAAATTATGATGAAGACGAATTTCACTATTATTATTCTAGTCCTAATAGACCTCCCGCAATTTATCATGCTAATGCGACCTCAAATACTTCCCTAAAAGTATGGCAAAAACAAGTTAATAATTTTGACGAGTCTGACTATGTTGTTGAAAGAATTTTTAATGAAGTTAGGGATGGGACTATGGTGCCCTCAACTCTAATATATAAATCTAATTCCTCTCTTGATCGCCCTATTTTGTTTTATGGTTATGGATCATATGGAATTAATACCGAAGCTCGATTTAGAGAATCCATTTTACCTTTACTTAATAAAGGTTTTATTTTTGTATATTTGAATATTCGTGGCGGCAGTGAGATGGGTAAGGAGTGGTATGAACAAGGGAGAATGTTAAATAAAATGAATTCATTTTATGATTTTAATGATTCCGTTAAAGCAATATTAGATAAAGGGTATGGCGATCGTGATAATGTATTTGCACAAGGAGGAAGCGCTGGAGGGCTTTTGATGGGGGCAATTGTAAACCTTGAGCCAGAGTTATATAAGGGAATTATTTCAGGTGTTCCATTTGTGGATGTACTAACTACTATGTCTGATGAATCTATTCCATTAACTACATTTGAATATGATGAGTGGGGAAATCCAAGCAATTATGAAGAATACATGTATATGAAAAAATATTCGCCCTACGATAATATTGATTACATGAATTACCCAAGCGTACTTATTACTTCAAGTTTATTTGATTCCCAGGTTCAATATTTTGAACCAGCAAAATATGCGCCAAAGTTAAGAGAGTATTCAACTTCAGGTAATCCAATACTATTTAAAATTAATCTTATTGGCGGCCATGGTGGCAAAAGTGGAAGAATTAATAGTTTTGAAGAAACTGCAATGGAATACAACTTTATCTTAAATCTAATTGATTAGTGAATCACTTTAATAATTTTATTAAACTAGAAGTGTCTAGGTCTCCATCACCTTCCCTAGAAAGTTTCTGATATTTCCTCAAAACAGCCTGAGAGATGTCAAGATCAAGGTTATTTTTCTTAGCTTGATTAATAGAAATTTTTAAGTCTTTAATCATCAAATCAACAGCAAATCCAAAATTAAACTTGCTTTGAGTCATTGTTTTAAATCTATTATCCATCTGCCATGATTGAGCAGCGCCGTTAGATATAGCTTCATATACTTTGTCCATATTAACTTTAGATAGTTTTCCAAGTGAAATTCCTTCAGATAGTCCCTGAATTAATCCAGCAATGCACAATTGATTGATCATCTTAGTTAATTGACCATGTCCATTAGGGCCAATTTTAACTATAGAATCTGCATAGTTCTCCATTAGTTTAGTAATAATTTTAAGATTTTTATTAGGACCACCATACATCACTGAAAGCGATCCATTTATTGCGCCTGCCTCCCCTCCACTTACTGGAGCATCAAAAAAAGTAATATTATTATTTATTACATATTCATGAGTCGAAATAAAATCTACCAGAGCTAGTGATGTTGTCGAATGATCAATAATGAATGAATCTTTTTTAAGATGTTTTATATAGTTATGTTTAATTAATACTTCCTTTAAAGAATTATCATCCTTAAGACAAGTTATTAAGCCATCAAATTGAATTTTTTTCTTTATAGCAAAATCTAAATCTTGACCATTGAAAACTTTATGCCATTTTTTTGATATTTTTTTTGTTCTATTAAAAATGAATAAATTTATTGAGCTGTCTTGAGATAGATGACCAGCCATGTGGAATCCCATGGTGCCAAGACCAATGAACAGGTAGTTCTTTTTAGATCTTGCCAAGTTGGGATTCTGCAGATGATGTATCCATTGCTCCAGGAGCCTCAATATCAATAGATTTAACTATCCCATCATCAATTATCATTGCAAACCTTTTGCATCTATTACCAAGACCAAATGCGGAACCATCCATAGTTAAGCCTAACGCATTTGTAAAATCACAATTACCATCTGCAATCATATTAATGCCATCTGCATTTGATGATTCAGACCAGGTCTTCATAACAAATGGATCATTGACAGCAATAAAAGTTATAGAAAATCCTTTATCCTGAAATTTAGATAAGTTTTTGATATAACCAGGTAGATGAGTTAAATGGCATGTTGGTGTAAATGCACCAGGAACACCTACCAAAATAATTTTTTTATCTTCAAAATATTCATCTGAGTTAATATTTTGAATCTCTCCATCAATTAAAACTCTTAATTCTTGAGTTGGTATATTGTTATTTACTGATATTGTCATTGTTTTCTCCATTTGTTATATGTGATTTTAACCTATTTAAAAAAATATTTTTATTGTTTTGTTGTTTTAACATGCTAAAACATATAGAATTCTCATCATGAAATTATCAACAGCTATTAAAAAATTAAAAAATGATAAAGAGATAGATAACTTCTTAAAAGATCTATGTACTCCTGCTGAAATTGAAGCCATGAAAGAAAGATGGGAGGTTGCTCAGTTGCTGTATAAAGGTGAGTCTACTTATAGAGATATAGCTGCAAAACTAAACACATCTACTGCAACAGTTACTAGAGTAGCAAGGTTTTTATTTAAGGAAACAAATAAAGGTTATATGACTATATTAACAAAGGATAAAGATGGGTAAACGGATAACAATTGCAATTCAGCGCAAGGGAAGATTATTTGAAAATAGTAAAAATTTATTAATTAAATCTGGAATTAATTTCACTACAAATGGAGAGAAGCTATTAGCTAGATCTTCAAATATGAATGTAGATATACTATTAGTTAGAGATGATGATATTCCCTCTTTGGTATCAAAAGGTGTAGCGGATCTAGGGATAGTTGGTCAAAACGTTTTAGCTGAACAATCTACATCAAATAGAAAGATTACTGCAAAAGCAATTTTGGATTTAGGATTTTCAAAATGCAGATTGGCTTTTGCTAAGCCTTCGAATTCAAAACTAAGATCATTAAAGAATAAAACAATTGCTACCTCCTATCCTGGTCTAGTAAAAAATTACTTACGCAAAAATTCAATAAATGCAGAAATTATTAAAATTAATGGTTCCGTAGAGTTAACACCATATATAGGTATTGCAGATTGTATCTGTGATTTGATTTCATCTGGAGCCACATTAGAAGCAAATAATCTCATTGAGTTTAAATCTTTAATGAACTCTGAAGCTGTCCTTATATCCTCTTCAAATATTAAAAATATAAGTGATATTAATATTATTGAACTAGTTAAAAGGTTTGAAGGGGTTATAAATGCAGCTGAGAGCAAATATGTAATGCTGAATGCTGATACGAATTCAATAAAGCAAATTTGTAAATTACTGCCTGGAGCTGACTCTCCAACGATTATACCTTTGCAACAAAAAAATAAAGTTGCAATTCATGCTCTTTGTAGCGAGCCGGTTTTCTGGGAAACCATGGAAAAATTAAAACAAAATGGCGCATCATCCATATTAGTAATGCCTGTTGAAAAAATCTTAAATTAAATGAAACTGATTAATCGCTCAACAACAAAAAAACCAATTAAATGGTCATCAGCAAAAAATGATCAAAAGACTTATGTAACTGTTAAGAGAATTGATGAACTTGTAAAAGCTAAAGGTACAAGTGCATTTAATTTTATAAATAAAGAATTAAGTTTGCCTATAATTAAATCTTTTAAGGTTAAGAAATCAGAAATTATTAAATCAGAAACTTTGATTTCTGATGATTTAAAAAAGTCTATTCTTGACTCGGCAAATAATATTAAATTAGTCTGTGAAAAAGATATAAGCGGTCTTATCTCTTCTCCTTTTGAGACAACAAAAGGTATTAAGATTTGGAAAGAATTTAGAGCAATTGAAACTGTTGGTTTGTATGTTCCCGGTGGATCAGCACCATTAATATCTTCATTTCTAATGCAGCTAATTCCAGCGGTAATTGCTGGATGTAAAAATATTATTGTTTGCACTCCCCCAACTCATTCAGGCTCAGTAGCTCCTGAAATTCTATTTATTGCAAAACTTTATGGCGTTACCTCAATATATAAAGTTGGTGGTGCTCAAGCTATCTTTGCTATGGCCTATGGAAACACTTTAATTCCTAAAGTAGAAAAAATATTTGGGCCAGGAAATGCTTATGTAAATCAAGCAAAAAAATTATGTGCTGAATTAGTTCCTATGGATCTTCCAGCTGGGCCAAGCGAAGTCATGATAGTTTCAAATGATAATTCAAAGATTAATCTTATAGCTGCAGATGCACTTTCTCAGCTTGAGCATGATGAAGCATCTAGAGCTTTTGTTTTATCAAGTAATCTAGATTTATTAAAAAGGGTAAAAAAAGAAATCAAAGTTCAAATTGAAAGATTGGCAAGACAATCAATTTTACAAAAAAGTATAAATAACTTAGTTTTAATTAAGGTTAAATCCTATAAGGACTGTATAAGTTTAGTTAATGATTGCGCGCCTGAACATTTAATACTGTTAGATGACGACTATTCTAAATATCTATCAGGTATAAATAGTGCTGGATCAATATTTTGCGGACCTTTGAGTCCAGAGTCATTTGGTGATTATTCATCAGGCTCTAATCATGTCTTGCCAACAAATAGAATGGCAAGAGTTTGCTCTGGATTGGGTGTCAAAGATTTTGGTAAGCAAATCACTGTTCAGACTGCTTCAGCTGAAGGGTTCATGAATCTCAAAGATACTGTTATCTCGATGGCTAATGCTGAAACATTAGACGCACATGCTCAAGCAGTAAAAATTCGAGAAGCTTTAGCTATTAGTCAAGATAGTTCAAGAAGATCATCGGAAATTAGAAAAACAAATGAAACTAGCATATATATTAATTTAAATATTGATGGTACTGGGAAATACAACATTGATACCGGTCTAAGATACTTGGATCATTTGCTTGAACAATTTGCTAAACATAGCTCTATTGACCTAAATATTACATGTCTTGGTGATCTTGATATTGATGAGCATCACACAATAGAAGATGTAGCTATTACCCTTGGTAATGCTATCAATCAATCTTTAAATGATAGAAAAGGCATTTCTAGGTACGCCTCAAATGAAACGCTGGTAATGGATGAAGTTAAATGCAGTGTAAGTATTGATTTATGCACAAGAAGATACTTGAAATTCAAATGCTCTCCACTAAGAAACATGGTTGGAGATTTTCCAACTGAAATGTTTGAGCATTTTTTCCAATCCTTAATAAATGCTGCTGCTCTTACTTGTCACATAGAAACAAAAGGGAAAAATTCTCATCATTTACTTGAAGCTACATTCAAAACATTTGCAAGGTGCCTGAAGTTAGCTGTGGTCATAGAAAATGACCAATTATCATCAACCAAAGGTTTGATGTGACTGTTGCAATAATTGATTGCGGAGGATCAAATCTCCGATCTGTATCGATGGCTATAAAAAGACTAGATATGGATTACATTGTTACAGATGATGTATCTTTAATTAATAGTTCTGAGTTTGTAATACTCCCTGGAGTTGGGTCTGCCCAAAATGTAATGCAAACTTTAAAATCAAAAAATCTCATAGAAATTATTAAGTCACTGAAACAGCCAGTATTAGGAATATGTATAGGCATGCATATACTTTTCGAGTTCTCCGAAGAAGGCAATTCCCAGTGCTTGGGAATTATTAAAGGAAAAATTACTCGCTTTAATAATAAAAATTTAAAAATTCCTCAAATGGGATGGAACAAAGTTCTTTTTCTGGAAGATGAATTAAAAAATCTAGATAACTATTATTATTTTGCTAATAGTTTTTATTCTCAAATATATCAATGTACAAAAGCTACAAGTAACTATGGTTTGCCCATTGCTTCTGTAGTACAAAAAGATAATTTCATGGGCTGCCAATTTCATCCAGAAAAATCTGCAAATGCTGGCATCAAATTTTTAAAATATTTTTTTAGTAAAAGATGAAAGTACTGCCAGCAATTGATTTAAAAGATGGAAACTGCGTTAGGCTGTTTAAAGGTAATTTTTTACAAGTCACTAAATATAATGATGATCCAATTAACCAAGTAAAAACCTTCTTAGATCATGATTTAAATTATCTTCATATAGTAGATCTTGATGGGGCTGAATCTGGCAACCAACTTAACATAAATTTAATAAAAGAAATATTAAAGATCCCATCTATAAAGATTCAATTGGGTGGAGGTATCAGAAATATTGATAGTATCTCTAGAATGATTGATTTAGGTGTCTCCAGAGTAATTCTTGGGACTTCCATATTTACTGATAATTTTTTAAATAAAGTGAAAGCGAATTTTGATCCAAATCAAATTGTTCTAGCTCTAGATTTTAAGAATATTGAAGATGAGCTAATGATTTTTACTCATGGGTGGAAAGAAAATAGTAAGGTGAATTTGTTTGATTTTATTTCAGATAATTCCTTCTTTAAAAATATTCTTGCCACCGATATATCTCTTGATGGGGTGTTAATGGGTCCAAGTTTTAATGCATATAAAAAAATACTTGACTTATATCCCTCAATAAATCTTATTGCCTCTGGGGGAATTCGATCAAAAAAGGATCTTAATGCATTAAGTAAATTAAATGTAAAGGAGGCTGTTGTAGGTAAAGCTATTTATGAACAAGAAATTTCACTAACTGACCTTTCAAATGATTACTAAGAGAATTATTCCATGTTTAGATGTTAGGGATGGCATGGTCGTGAAAGGCATTCAATTTAAAAACCATAAAATCGTTGGATCGATAGTCAGTTTAGCAAACAAATATTCTGATGAGGGTGCTGATGAATTAGTTTTTTATGACATAGGAGCAAGCACTATAGGATCAACACTAAAAAAAGAATGGGTATCTAAAATTGCAGATGTCATAAACATACCATTTTGTGTAGCAGGCGGTATTAAGTCAGTTGATGATGCAAGAGATATTTTAAATTTAGGTGCAGACAAGGTATCTATTAACACCCCTGCACTTCAAGATCCAAGTCTTATTTCTGCACTTAGCAAAGAATTTGGTTCCCAGTGTGTTGTTATTGGCATGGATGTAAAAACCATTGATGGAAAAAGCTATCTATTTGCTAAAACTGGAAGTGAAAAAACATCCCATCAAACGAATATAATTGCTTCAGATTGGATTAAAAAAGTACAAAATCTTGGAGCTGGTGAAGTGGTAATAAACTCAATGAATAAAGATGGTATGAAAAACGGTTATGATATTGAGCTTTTACAAGATTTAAGTAATGTTTGTAAAATACCAATGATTGCCTCAGGGGGTGCTGGATCTACAAAAGATTTTGTTGATGTATTTACCAATACAAATGTTGATGGCGCCCTAGCTGCCAGCATTTTCCACAATAATGAATATTCAATCAATCAAGTAAAAACATCTCTTAAAGGAAATAAAATTAACGTAAGGATATGAAAATGATCAATCTGGATTGGAAGAAGGTGAATGGTTTAATGCCTGCAATTATTCAAGATAGTGAAACGCTCGAAATTTTGATGCTTGGTTACATGAATAAGGAAGCACTAGAGAAAACACAAAAATCAGGGTACGCAACATTTTTTAGTAGAACAAGGAATTGTTTATGGACCAAAGGCGAGACTTCAGGAAATAAGCTAGATGTAAAGAAAATATTACATGATTGTGATAATGATACTTTGCTTGTTCTAGCCAAAAATTCTGGTCCAACCTGCCACTTAGGCCAAAACTCATGCTTTAAAGAAGCTCCAGCTTCAAACCATATAATTACTGAATTAGAAAGGACAATTGATTTTAGATTCGACGAAGGTGATATAAATTCTTATACATATCAACTATATAAGGATGGCATTAAAGAGATTGCAAAAAAAGTGACTGAGGAAGCTGGAGAAGTGTCAATTGCAGCTGTTACAAATGACGGTCAAGTCATAAATGAGTCAGCTGATTTGGTTTATCATTTATTGGTAATGCTTAGAAAATTAGATATGAATTTTTCTGATGTTTTGGATGAATTGGTTACTAGATCTAAATAATTTTATTTCTCTATTACATAGCTCGTAACCTGCTCTTTCATTTCTTTTCTAAGAACAAATAATGCTATTAAATTAGGTATACTCACTAGCGCAACTACAACATATGCAATATTCCATATAATTTCAGTGTCAATAACTGCTGCAAGAATAAAACTAAATACATAAATCATTCGATAAACTTGCACTCCACCTTCGCCAAAAATATATGCTGTAGACCTATCTCCATAATATGACCAAGCGATAGCAGTAGAGAAAGCGAATAATAGCAACCCAATAGCAACAATATATTCACCTACAACTCCCAAGACTCCAGATGAGAAAGCTTTAGCAGTAAGCTCAGCAGAGTGAATTAATGATTTACCGGAAACCTTAACGCCCAAATCATCAATTGAACCATTAGAAATATCTATAAATCCATTGATTAATTTTCCATCTTTCATAAATAGAACATCTTCAGCGATAGATTGCTTATGAAAGATAGTAATATTATCTTGTTGAATTTTTCCCTCGAGGACTTCAAGTGATCCTGAATAATTTTTTACGGATGATGTATTGTTTGTAAAATTACGTCTATCAAGAATAAATTTACCTAACTCCTCAACATCATTTGCATTTTCTTCGCTGTAAGAACCATCAAATATAAACATAGATGTGCGATCAAATGAATTCTCATATTTTTGAGTCCACGCACCACTAGACAAAATAACAAGAGCAGTAACACTGCATACAACTATAGTATCTATAAATGGCTCGAGGATTGATACCATTCCTTGTTCAACTGACTTTTCAGTTTTTGCTGATGCGTGAGCTATTGGAGAGGACCCTTGACCAGCTTCATTTGAGTAAAGTCCACGAGCAACTCCCAATTTAAGGCTCATTGCAAAACTTGCACCTAGGAAACCTCCTACTGCTGCTGACCCAGTAAATACTTGAGAAAAAATTGCATTAAACGAAGGAATGATATTTTCATAATTTTCAATCAAGATGATCAAAGCACCACCAAAATAAATTACACCCATGATAGGTACTAGCTTGCTTGCTATTTGAGCTATCCTTTTTATACCCCCTACAATAATAATCCATAACAACAAACCCAATACAAGGCCTGTTAAAAGTTTAGGGATACTGAATGTTGATTCTAAGACATTAGCTATATTATTGATCTGCGGCATATTACCGCTTCCTATAGCGCAAATCATCATCAAGGCAGCAAAAAGAATTCCTACCCACTTCATATTCAATCCCTGCTCTATGTAATACATTGGACCACCAGAAATAGAACCATCAGATAAAGTTGTTCTATATTTATGAGCCATGGTCACTTCAACAAACTTAGTTGTCATTCCGAAGATAGCTGTTACCCACATCCAAAAAATTGCTGCAGGTCCACCTACCCATATTGCAAGAGCAACACCACCAATATTACCTGTTCCAACAGCACCTGACATAGCTGTAGTTAATGCCTCAAAGGGACTGGTTTCTCCTTCCGTTTCTTCTTTTACATATTTACCGGTAACAATTCTCCAGCCATGACTAAAAAACCTAAATTGAGGAAAACCAAGATAAAAGGTAAAAAAAATGCCAGTTCCAATCAGTAATGCTGGAAACCACCAAGAACCACTAAGATAACCATCTAATAGTAATAAAAAATCATTAAATGCAACCATAATTAATCCTTATTTTTCAACCCAATCCATTAAGTCCGTATAGCCACCTATCAATTGATCGTCAACAAAAATCTGAGGCATAGTTCTTGCATTTGGATTCCTGGTCATAAGTGATTCAAAGACCTCGGGAATCTCAACATTATGCTCTACATAGGTGATGTCATTTTGTGAAAAGTAATGCTTGGCTTTATCACAAAACACACAATTTGATTTAGAATATATTTCAACATTTTTTAACATCATAGGATTATAAGCTAAATGTCATTATTTAATTTAAAAAATAAATCATTTTTGATAACTGGATCTTCAAAAGGTATTGGTAAATCAATTGCATATCATGCAGCATCTCATGGAGCTAAAGTAATTATCTCAAGTAGAAAAATTGATGCATGCAGGGAAACAGCAGACGAGATAAATAAAAAAATTGGATCTGAATTAGCTTTTCCTATTGCGGGCAATATTGCGCATGAAGAAGAACTTATAAACCTAGTAAATGAAACCAATAAGCTATTAGGTAAAATAGATGTACTAATCTGTAATGCTGCAACAAATCCTTTCATGGGCTCAATGGCAGATATTCCCTCAGATGCATTTGATAAGGTTATGAATAATAATATTAAGGCAAACCACATATTAACTAACTTAGTCACACCTCAAATGATTGAGCGAAAAGATGGTGTAATAATTATTATTTCAAGTGTTGGAGGCACGAGAGGTAATAATCTCATAGGTACTTATAACCTTAGCAAAGCAGCTGATATACAAATGGTAAAAAATATTGCTGTAGGATATGGGCATCACAATATAAGAGCTAATAGCATTGCCCCCGGGCTTATTCGTACTGATTTTGCTAAAGGTTTATGGGAAAATCCAGCTATTCTTGAGCAATATACAAGCACTCACCCCATGAAAAGGATTGGAGAACCAGACGAAGTTGCTGGTGCTGCAATAATGTTGGCTTCTGACGCAGGAAAATACATTAATGGTCAAACTATAATCGTTGACGGCGGAGCAACTGCTTAAGTAAAAAGATTTTTAATTTTATAAAAAAAATTATTAAGGCCAATCTGCTCGTTTAATGATGGAACTTTATTAAGTTGAAATTTGTAATCAACTAATTCTTCAATCAAATCTGATGCCTGCCTGGGATCAAATGTTATATTTTCTAAAGATGTGATCAATGGATGAGTTTTATAAAAATTTTGATTTATTCCTATGCATGTTTTCAAAAATAAAATAATAGAATTAATTTTTTCATCAAATGATAAATTTATTTCTTTGTAAAATTTCATTAAATCAGGCGTGGTTGTATCGCCAAGACAATAAGAATTGAGATTTTGAGAAATATTCATGTATTGGTCTGCCAAGTCATTATTGATTAAATGCTCAATTTCTAAAGGCGTAGAGTCCGGAGCAAAATTTAATGATGAATAATCAATATAACCTTGATCTGAAATCCATTGATCAAGATCAGATGTTTCAGGATTTTTAATTGAAATTAAACTTGAGCGACTATATATGGTCGGTAAGAAATATTTACGTTGATTTGAAACAAGAACAATGTGTTTGTTTGCAGGCAATTCCTCTAGAGTTTTTAGTAACGCGTTTTGTGCATTGATATTCATTAAATGAGCATCGAACACTATTCCAACTCTTTTCTGAGATACTGAATTAGTCATTGTCATAAATTCATTTAAAGCCCTTACTCCTTCAATTTTTTTTGAATTTAAATCATCTTTCTTAGCTTTAGAATATGTATGCAGTACGCTAGAGCATGAGTCTCTGTCAAGAAAACAGTAATCAGGATGTGAGCCAGCTAAGAAGTAATGGCAAGAATTGCATACACCACAGGGTGCTAAGTCATCATTACATAATAATTTTTGAGCAAAATATTTAGCAAGTTCTTTCTTAGCTAAGCCTAACTCTCCTTCAATAATTGATGAAGAAGGAAACAGAATATTTTGATGTGTACTGATTGCATCAATCAGCCAGGGAAATCGATTAACACTCATGTTAAAATAAACGCTCAATTAAAGCTTTGGTTTGCTTGCTTAATAATTCAATAGATTGAGAGGCATCAAGAATTTCAACTTCATTATTTTCATCTGCTAAATGCTGATAACCCTTTCTAACATCTTCAAAGAAATCAATTCCAGAAGACTCAATTCTATCAATAACATCATTAGCTTTTCTTTCAAATCCAAGTTTGACATCTAAATCATAAATTATTGTTAAGTCAGGGGTTGGACAGTTAATTCCTTCTATTAAATAATTAATTAATTCTAGCGAAATCTTACGTCCATAACCTTGGTACGCGATGGATGCATGATAATACCTATCACACAAAACAAAGTCTTCATTAGAATCAATTAAGTGCTCTTTAATCATTTCAGACCTTGCGGCAAACATTAGTAATAGCTCTGTATTAAAAGATATATTAGATTCCTTGGAGAGAAGTAACTCTCTTATCTTTTCACCGAAATCAGTTGATCCTGGTTCTCTAAGAAGCTTGGTAGTAAAGCCTTTTGCTTTTAACCAATCTATGATTAGACTGATTTGAGTTGATTTACCAACCCCTTCTATTCCTTCAAATGTTATTAATCTCATCGTCTAGTTAAGTTGATATTTTCTTACAGCCTCAAGATGTTCCTCATAAGTTTTAGAAAATTTATGAGTTCCATCCCCCTTAGCTACAAAGTAAAGATAATCATTTTTCATACCCAATATTACTGCTTCCAATGATGATTGGCTAATAGTTGAGATTGGAGTTGGAGGTAACCCTGAAATTTGATATGTATTAAAAGGATTATTCCTATCTTTCAGGTTTGCTTTGGTAATATTCCCATTAAAATCAGGCATCAAGCCATAAATAATTGTTGGATCGGCCTGCAATTTCATTCCTATAGAAAGTCTATGCAAGAATACCCCGGCTATAATTGGCTTCTCATCATCATTACCCGCTTCTTTTTCTACTATTGAAGCAAGAATTAAAGCGTCAGCTAAGTTATCTAAAGGTAAATCGGAACTTTTTTTTAACCAATAACTATTTGCTAATTGAAAAAATTCTTCTTGAGATTGTTGTAATAATCTTGCCGCTGAAGAAGAGTTTTTGTAAAAGTACGTCTCTGGTTTTAATGTTCCCTCTATGAAGTCAAATCGATTGTCTAAACAATTAAAATTACTACAATCGTTGGCTAAATTTGATTCTGAAAGAATTCTCTTAATCTCAAATAAGTTTTTACCTTCAGGAATTTGTAACTTAAAAATGGCAACATCGCCATTATTCACAGAGGATATAAAATTTTTCCAAGATTGATTTTTAATATAATAATGCCCAGCTTGAGCTACGTTAATACCATTGACTCTTATATATATCTTTAACATTACCTCTTGCAAAGGATGTAGCGAAAAATTTTTTAGTATTGAATTATAGGATGCCCCCTCTTTCACCGTATAAAATTCAAGACCATTATGAACTCTATTGTAAGAAGATGATTCGGATGTTCCTAATATAACAATTATTGATATAACTAGAGTAAGTAGGATTATAGAAATTTTAGATTTTTTTGAAGACAAGTGTAGAATTGGTTCCTCCAAATCCAAAAGAGTTATTCATAGCTACAGAGACATTTTTTTCAATTGAAACTAAGGGCGTATAATTTAAATCACAGAGAGGATCGGGATTATCTAAATTGATAGTTGGAGGTATGACTCCTTCATTAATAGCTTTAATGCAGAAAATTGATTCAATGGCACCAGCAGCTCCTAGAGTATGACCAGTCATAGATTTTGTTGAACTAATTTGAGGAACTGACTCACCAAACACATTCTTTAAAGCAATAGTTTCTGCAACATCTCCAAGTGGTGTTGATGTTCCATGAGCGTTAATATAATCAACATCTGATAAGTTGATCTCAGCATCAAGAATTGCATTAGACATTGCTAGAGCTGCACCTCTACCATCCTCGGGCGGTGCTGTCATATGATAAGCATCTGAACTAGCTCCAAATCCAATAATTTCAGCATGTATTGTTGCACCGCGAGCCTTTGCATGATCAATATCTTCGAGTACTAAAGATCCAGCACCATCAGAAAGAACAAATCCATCTCTGTCTCTATCCCATGGTCGACTAGCTGCTTTTGGATCTGAATTTGTAGAAAGAGCTCTTGCAGCTATAAATCCTGCAATTGAAAGAGGAGTCGAAGCCATTTCAGCACCTCCTGCTATCATTATATCCGCTTCTCCACACGCTATAGATCTAGCTGCAGTTCCAATGCAATGATTTCCGGTAGAGCAAGCAGTTACAACAGAGGTGTTTGGACCCATAAATCCATGCTTAATGGATACAAGCCCAGAAATCATATTCACAATAGATCCGGGCACAAAAAATGGAGAGACTTTCTTATAACCGCGCTCAGCTAATAAAACTTTATTCTTTTCTATTGTGTCTATTCCGCCTATACCCGCTCCAAAATTAACACCAACTCTGGTTAAATCAATTTTTGAATCAAGAATTCCAGAATTTTCAATTGATTGATTTGCAGCAATGATTCCATATTGAATAAATGGATCAATTCTTCTTAACTCTTTTGAGTCTAGAAAATTTTCAGGTTCAAAATTCTTAAGCCTGCCACCGATTTTTACAGGGTTATCCTCTAAGCCTATATCAATTAGATCAATACCACTTTTGCCATCAACACAGGATTGCCAAGCAGTTTTAACAGTATTACCTATTGGTGAAAGAATACCTAGACCAGTAACTACAACCCTTCTGTGTAGTTGCTTCATTTAAGAAAGTTTAGCTATTTGAATTTATGTAATTAACAGCTTCTTCAACAGTTGAAATCTTCTCAGCTTCTTCGTCAGCAATTTCCAGTTCAAACTCTTCTTCAAGAGCCATGACTAGTTCTACTGTATCAAGCGAATCAGCTCCTAGATCATCAACAAATGAAGAGTCATTATTTACCTCATCATCTCCAACGCCGAGTTGCTCACAAACAATTTTTCTTACTCTTTCTTCGATACTCACTGGGCATCCTCCGTTTAAAAAAATCTATTCTACAACATTTACAGCAAAAACAAATAAAATCATCAACTCATGTATAAACCGCCATCAACAGATATTGTTTGTCCAGTGATATAATTAGCTTTATCAGAGGCTAAAAATAGAGCTAAATCAGCTATATTTTCTGGATTACCCATTTTGAATGCAGGAATTTGATTTAAGATATTTTCAAGCTCATCATCCTGGAAATGCTTAGTCATATCTGTTTCTATAAATCCAGGCGCAATACAATTGACAGTTATATTTCTAGCAGCAACTTCTTTAGCTAAAGCTCTTGTAAAACCACCAAGACCAGCTTTGCTGGCAGAATAATTAACTTGACCAGGATTACCCATCAGTCCAGCGACACTAGAAATATTAATAATTCTACCAGAACGATTCTTTACCATTGATTTAACAAATAGTTTAGAAATATTAAAAACACTTGTAAGGTTTGAATTAATAACATCATCCCAATCCTCATTCTTCATTCTTAGAAAGAGTTGATCTTTAGTAATCCCTGCATTATTTATCAGAACATTTGGAACTTTATCTTTATCTTTTAAATTATCCAAACAAGCTGAGGCCTCATCTCTATTTGTAACATCCAATGGAATATGTAAACACTGATCAGAACTTAACGCTTCATTAAGATCAAAATTTGATCTGGATGTTCCAACAACGAAATAACCATCTTTTTGAAAAGATTTGGCTATTTCTAATCCGATCCCTCTAGAGATGCCGGTTATAAAAACTATTTTTTTATCCATAATTATTTATCTTCTCATAAAATTCTTCATCTGAAGAAGAAAAGTAGTTTTCAAGCTTATTTGCTTTGAATAACCCTGATAAAACTTTACCAGGACCACATTCAACAATTGGCAAATCCAATGAGGATATAAAATTACATGTTTCTACCCACCTTACTGGCGAATATAACTGAGAAACCAAAAGAGGTGAAATTTCTTGAGCCGATGAAACTAAATCAACGGATACATTATGAATAATTTTTATATCCGGCATACTAAATTGCACTGTGTTTAAAGTTTTTTGAAATTCATTTGCTGCCTCCTTCATAAGTAGGCTATGCGATGCGATGCTAACCTTAAGTTTTATAGCGCGTTTTGCGCCCTTGGAAGTGCATAATTCCTGTGCTCTCTCAATTGCATCATCATGTCCCGATATGACAGTTTGATTAGGGGAATTTAAATTTGCACATTGAACATGTGAATTATCACTATTTGAAGCAGCTATACACAACTCAGCAATAATATCTTCATTCAGGCCCATTATTGCAGACATTGAACCACTAGGAGCTAATTCCATAAGCTCACCTCTTTTTCGAACTAAATTTAAAGCTTCAATTATTGTAATAGAGTTGCCAGCTACTAGGGCCGAGTATTCACCCAATGAGTGGCCTGCTAGGTATGTTGGAGTAATATCAATAGAGTTTATTAATTTCTCAAAATGTAAATAAGAACATAGAACCAAGATCGGTTGTGTAATTGAGGTTTGACTGAGTAAATCTTCTGGACCTTCTTCAATTAACTTAAAAACATCATGTGAAATTAATTCACTGCAATATTCCATCACGTGAGAATATTCACTTGAGAGTGCTATGTCCTTGATGCCACCATTGGACAACATAGAGATGTGCTGTGAGCCCTGACCGGGAAATGCTAAAAAAGCAGATAAAGACATGGCTAGTCTTGAGCTTCGGTATCCTCTACTTCTTTAATAGGTTTTCTTAAATCTTTGATTAATCGACCTTTATAGAATCCATCTGATGTCATTTGATGACGAAGATGTCTCTCTCCAGACACAGGATCAGTCGATAAGGTAAGATCAGATAGATGGTCATGAGACCTAATCATTCCGCGTTTAGATCTTGTTTTTTTACTTTTTTGTACTGCCATAATATTTTAAAAAAAATGCATCCTATCAGATTAAATTAAGATTTAACAGTTAAATTGTCTAGCTTTGAAAGCAGTATATCAAATTCATTATTTTTTGGAGCCTCATAACTTACATTGTTACCACCAAGATCACTAAAAGAAATGGATCTAGCATGTAATGCAAGTCGGCTAATTGATGTCTCTTTCGCAATATATTTATTCAAACTGAATAGTCCATATTTTTTATCGTTTAGTATTGGGTGATTTAGATTTGCACTCTGAACTCTGATTTGATGCATTCTACCTGTGCTAATAAGAATCTCAGCATGTGTAAATGAGTTATATGTTTTTAAGATTTTAAATTTTGAAACTGCTTTTTTTCCATCTGATGATTCTTGAACTTTATGATGATGCTCTTTTGTTGACAGATTAATATTGGATTCAACAATCATATCTTTTTTCATGACCCCTATTAAGATCGCTTCATAAAGTTTTATAACCCTATTATTTTGTAGCTCATTATGAAAATGTCTTAGAAATTTTTTATTTTTTGATAGCAAAAGACAGCCAGAAGTGGATTTGTCTATACGGTGGCATAGATCTATTTCTAACGATGGAAATTTGTCTCTAGCTATATCAATCAATCCAAATTGGTTTTTAGTTCCTGAGTGAACACTTAGCTCAGGATCTTTATTTACAAGAATATAGTCATCATTTTGATCAATGATTGATGACATAAATTCTTTTGTTCTTGAAGGTGGGATTTTTGCATCAGAAACTTCGTTCTTATAGTCAATCAAATATGGAGGGATTCTTATCTCATCATTTAACTGCAGTTTGTATGTAGGTTTTATTCGACCAGAGTTAACCCTAATTTCACCTTTACGAATCATGCTGTATATTTTTGATTTAGGAAGAGATTTATAAATATAAAACAAATAGTTATCTATTCGCCTTTGAACATGGTCTTGATCTATTTTTAGGTTTTTACCACTCATTAAGGTAGAATACTTGAAATTGATAGTTTATAAATTTATAGCTACGAACATATAAAGCTTACAGCAAGTAGCTCTAAGCAATAATACACCCATGCTGCAATGTAGCATGATAAGAGAAAGTTAAATAAGCACAAGGGTGCAGAAAGAATAAAACAAGTTTTAAAAACTCCATCATAAATAATGGAGTAAGTTAAAAGAGCTCCAAAGGATAAGACTCTAATAACTCTCAAAGCACTAGTGCTATTCGCTTTCTCTGTAATGGAGAAAAAAATGAAAAGAATTTTAATTAACTGTTCATATTCAGATGAACTTCGCGTTGCTTTAGTTGATGGAGCTAAGTTGTTTGACTTAGACAATGAGTTTAATGCGCAAGCACTTTTGAAAGGAAGTATTTTTAAAGCCACAGTTTCAAGAGTTGAAACAAGTTTAGATGCAGCATTTGTTAATTTTGGGAGTGAAAGGCATGGCTTCTTACCATTAAAAGAATTATCAAGTGAATACTTTACAAAAGATGCCGACGGCAAAAAAAAGTGCAACCTTAAGGAGGGTGACGAAATCCTTATCCAGGTTCTTAAAGAAGAACGAGGAACTAAAGGAGCCGCCCTATCAAATCAGATATCCCTCGCAGGAAGATTTATAGTATTAATCCCAAATTCTGAGAAATCAGGAGGTGTTTCAAGGAGAATATCGGGTGAAGAAAGGGACGAGATTAAGAATGCGTTAAATTCATTGAAAATTCCTGAAGGCATGAGTGTAATCGTTAGAACTGCCGGACTTGGTAGATCTACCGAAGAATTAAAATGGGATTTAGATTATTTAATGAATCTATGGAATCAGATCAAATCAACCCTTGCTGATGCACCAAGCCCTAGTTTGATTTATAAAGATGATAAATTAATATTAAGAGTATTTAGAGATTATTTTAGGGATGATATAGAGGAAATCCTTATCGATGATGAGGCTGTGCACTCTGAAGCATTAGATTTTGCAAAATCTGTAATACCAGATCATGCTAATAAAGTTATTTATTACAATGAAGACATTCCTTTGTTTAATAGGTATCAAATAGAAAGCCAAATAGAATTAGCCTTTCAAAGAGAAATATCCTTGCCTTCTGGCGGATCAATAGTAATAGATCCTACAGAAGCAATGGTATCCATTGATGTGAATTCTGCTCGCTCAACCAAAGGAAAGGATATAGAGTCAACAGCCTTTGCTACTAATATGGAGGCAGCTAAAGAGGTTGCTCGACAGCTTAGATTGAGAGATTTAGGTGGTCTGATTGTAATTGATTTTATTGATATGCAAGATGATAAAAACCAACAAAAAGTTGAGAACACTTTTAGGTCTGCTGTCCAATCTGATAGAGCAAGAATCCAGATTGCTGGAATTTCAAGATTTGGTTTATTGGAGCTTTCTAGGCAGAGATTAAGACCTTCATTAGAAGAAACTTATGATATTCAGCATGTCCAAGTCCGTGGTACTCGCTCTTTAGGACAATCTATCTTAAGAATTATTAGTGAAGACGCCGCAAAAGAAAATACTGGTGAAATCCATGTTTATGTTCCTGCTGATGTTTCAAGCTATTTATTAAATGAAAAACGAAGAGACATCATTGCAATAGAAAACACCTACCAGGTAAATATACTTATTATTGCAGATCCATATAAATCTAGGCCTTATTATAAAGTTGCAAGAGTTAAAGCTGTAGCTGGAAAAAAGCCATTTTCATATGATATGACACCTAATAGTCCAGAACCTTCAATGGACTGGCGTGATGCAAATTCAAATAAAAAAACGTTGAAGCCATTGGTCAAAGTATCTGTTCCTCCAAGGATGCCTAAGAAAAAAAATAAGGTTGGGTTATTTGGATTTATTAAATCTATTCTTACTTTATCAATCTTTAAATCTAAAAAGAAAAAAAATCCTAAAAGGAAAAGAAATAGAAACTATAAAAAAGGTCAATCAAGAGTTAATAGAAGCACTAGATCTAATCGAAATCAAAGCAATCATCAGGGAAGACAAAATAATAAAAGCAAATCGACAAATCAAAAAAAAGGTGAAAATAAAAAAACCTCTAAACCAGTTGTTATACCTCCAAAGAAAACTAAAGAAGATCAAAAAAAGATTGATGAATTAAATAGAAGCTCAAAGACTTCTAAAGATAAGGATGGTAATAAATTAGGAATTGAATCAAAGACTACGCCAGCACCAAGTCCTGCTCCTACGCCAGCACCAAGCCCTGTTCCTTCACCAGCTCCAACACCTGCACCAAAGCCTACTAGAGCTTTAAATGACCCTCGATATAAGAACGAATAAGCTGACCAGAGATTGATGCCTGAGGTGGAATAATAGGTAATTCATGGATATTAAACCATCTCGCATCCTCCAATTCTTCATCATTCAGGAGGATTTCACCGCTTTTATATTTGCATAAGTAACCAAGCATTAGTTGGGCTGGAAAAGGCCATGATTGAGATGAATAATATGTAATATCTGTTACATCAACATTCACCTCTTCCTTTACCTCTCTAGCTAAAGCCTGTTCTGCACTTTCACCAGCTTCAATGAAACCAGCAAGCGTGCTGTACATATTTGGTGGAAAGAATTTACTCCTTCCAAGTAAGATTTTATCTTCATCATGTATCAGGGTAATAATGCAGGGTGATATAGAGGGATACTTGGGAGAGTTATTACATGAGCATTCAAAAGCACCTTCAGTTGCATTAAATAAATGATCGTTACCACAGACACTACAAAAAATATTATTGGAGGCCCAAGTATTAAGGATGGATGCACGTGATGCCAATAAAAAACTCGATTGATCTAAAACACCTAAAATCTGCCTTAAATCAACAAAATTTATAGAATCAGGATCCATGTATAGACCAAAAATATTTTCATCTTCATTAATTTCTACAACATAAAAATAGGAATTTTCATTAATTGCTATTGCCAAATATGGTTTTTCTAGATCTGTTAGATTTAAATCTTTTATTTCAAAACTATAAGTATTTTTTGCCTGATCGTATAAAATCTTATTGTTGCAAAATATAATTAATTTTGAATTTTCTTTTAATGATTCGTGAAGTTCTCTTATTAATTTCATTTAACTATTTAGGTTTTAAATATGACAAATAACTTATACAACATGTTTCTAGGCGATTCACCTAACTGGTACAAAAATACCATCATAGCGTTTTTGGTGAGTAATCCTATTATTTTATTAGCTTTAAACTCAATGGGCCTAAATGGAAGTTTTATTGTTGGCTGGATAATTTTATTAGAATTTATTTTTACACTTGCTTTAGCGCTGAAGTGCTACCCCCTTCAGCCAGGTGGATTGATAACAATTCAAGCTTTATTTCTTGGCTTAACCAACCCCTACTCTCTTCTCCATGAAATTGAACATAATCTAGAAGTTATTTTGTTATTAGTATTTATGGTTGCAGGCATCTACTTTATGAAGAATTTGATGTTAACAATTTTCACAAAACTGCTTTTAACTGTTAAATCTAAAACAAATCTCTCATTGATGTTTTGTTTTGTCTCAGCATTTTTGTCAGCTTTCCTTGATGCATTAACTGTTACTGCTGTGCTGATTGCTGTTGCAGTGGGTTTTTATAGAATTTTTCACTTAGCCAATTCTGGCTTAGCTTTTTCAAAAGCAGACCATGATTATCTCAATGATAGCTCTTTATCAGATGAAGGCATTGAAGACTTAGACAGTTTTAAAGCATTTCTTAGAGATTTGATAATGCATGGTGTTGTTGGAACTGCATTAGGCGGTGTTTGCACAATTGTTGGTGAGCCTCAAAACCTACTAATTGCAAATGTTGCAGGCTGGGAATTTATTGAATTCATGATCAAGATGGCTCCGATTACCGTTCCTGTTTTTATTGCTGGTATGGTTACTTGTTTTGCAATTGAAAAACTGCATATCTGTGGCTTCGGAAATCAACTGCCTGATAGGGTTAAAAATATATTTCATGAATACAATAATTTTGAGATATCCCAAAGCACCAACGAAACTAAATTACAACTTTATATTGAAATGCTTGTTGGTATTTTTCTTGTTATCGCATTGGCACTTCACTTGGCAGCAGTTGGGATAATTGGCTTGGGTGTAATTATTCTTTTAACCTCATTCAAAGGCATAACTCATGAACATGACTTAGGCGATGCATTCAAAGAAGCACTTCCATTTACTGCGTTACTAGTCGTTTTTTTTGGTGTTGTAAGCGTAATAGCAGATCAACAGCTCTTTACACCTATTATTTCGTATGTCCTAGCTCAAGAAGCAAGCAATCAAGCTCCAATATTCTTTGTAGCTAATGGTGTTTTATCAGCTATAAGTGACAATGTTTTTGTAGCTACAATCTATATAAATGAAATAAAAGATGCTCTTGATATGAACGTTATCACTAGAGAACAATTTGATAAGCTAGCAATAGCCATCAATACTGGTACAAATATTCCGAGTATAGCTACTCCAAATGGGCAAGCAGCATTTTTATTCTTATTAACGTCATCACTGGCGCCTTTGATAAATCTTTCTTATATGAGAATGGTTGTTAAGGCACTTCCATACACCATAGTTTTAAGTATTGTAGGATTCATCTCAGTGGTTATAAATTTATAGTCAATGCCTTTCAATCATAAGTTCTGCATTGCTCCAATGATGCAGTGTACAGATATTCACGATAGATTCTTATTTCGTCTTATAACCAAGAAAGCATTTCTATATACAGAAATGGTTACTACCGGAGCAATAATTTATGGCAAATGTTTAGAGCAACTTAATTTTAATAGAGAAATAGAGCATCCTGTAGCAGTACAGCTTGGTGGATCAGATCCTGATGAACTTGCTGAATGTTCAAGGATTTGCTCTTCTCTTGGTTATGATGAAATCAATTTAAATGTTGGATGCCCATCTGAAAGAGTTCAAAAAGGTTCATTTGGTGCTTGCTTGATGCAAGATCCAATCTTAGTTAAAGATTGCATAGAAGCCATGCAAGAAGTGACATCTACTCCTATTACTATTAAATGCAGAATTGGTGTTAATGATAGAGACGATGTAAATTTTTTAAATGAATTTGTAGCCAAAATAAAAAATCCAAATTTAAAAACAATTATAGTTCATGCAAGAGTTGCAATTCTTAAAGGTCTCACTCCAAGACAAAACAGACAAATCCCTCCCCTAAAATATGAAAATGTTTACCAACTGAAACAAGAATTTCCTGAATTGGAAGTGGTTATAAATGGTGGGATAATCGATATTCATGATTCACTAAAGCATTTAGAAAAAGTTGATGGTGTGATGCTTGGACGAAGCCCTTATGATAACCCTATGATTGTAAGCAATGTGGATTCTAAAATTTTTAACGAGACTGACTTAGGTAATAGTAGACAGGAAATATTAAAAGAATACATACAATATTGTTTAGATCAAGCTGACCAGGGTCATCCACTATCTAGAACACTAAAACACATATTTGGTTTAAATCGCGGTTTCAAAAATGCAAAAGCCTTCAGAAAACTTGTCCTTGAGACGATTCAGCAGAATAATTTAGAGGCCGCTAAAGAAGATTTAATATCTATGGTTTGAAATTAATCAAGTAAAAAATCATCCATATCTTCAATAAAATCATCAGTTTGATTTTCACCATCACTAGATTCAAATTCTTGGTATTGCATATAAGAATCTCGAATAAAAGAGTATCTGTCGCCGATAATAAGGGTTTCTACCTCTAAATATCTTGCACGTGTTTCAAGGGCATCAAGAGCTGTTATTCCAATCCTTACATCCGTTTCTTCAATTGCAAATGTGCCACTTAAAACCGAACTAACACTTCTTCCAGCCAATCCTCTAGGTGTAGAAGGTCCATATAATGGAATCATTAAAAATGGTCCTGATCCAACGCCCCAGACACCTAATGTTTGTCCAAAGTCTTCGTCATGTCTCTCAAGACCAAATCTAGATCCAACATCTATAAACCCTCCTAGACCAATGGTTGAATTGATCAGAAACCTAGAAAAATCATTTATAGCTAATAATGGTTTACCTTGTAATAGCTGATTTGCAGTATTATCTAGCTCGTTTAAATTTCTAAAGAAGTTTGTTATTCCAACCTCTATAAAGTCAGGGGTAAAAGAGGTGTAAATTTCTGCAGTTGGTTTGGCAAAATTATCATCAAGGAACTCATTAAATGCCCAAACTTTACGATTGTATTCTTCAAAAGGATCGTCTTCACCAACAGCAATATTGCTTAAAAAAAGTAATAAAAAAAATGAAGTAAGTTTTTTCAAGTTCATTCTATAATTTGCAGAACTTCATTATAAGTTGTCTCAAAAAAATTTGAGGATATTTCTGGATTAAAGGCAGTTAATTCTTTTGTTCTAGGAATGGAACCTAGAATTTTCAATCCAATTTCATGCTCTAAATCAATAGGGCTAAAATCAGGAACTACTTCACCTGATTGAAATGATACAGAATAAGACATGTTATCAATGACGCCTATGATTGGAATTTTTAATCTTTCAAACATTGACTTAGATTTAATGGTATCTTTAACTGCCAACTTACTTTGAGAAGTTACCAATAAAACATAATTGGGCTTAAGCTCAGAAGCAACTGTTAAATAAGCATCCCCTGTTCCAGGCGGCATATCTATAAATAAATAATCTAAATCTCCCCATTGAGTTAATTCTTTAAGCTGTTTGATTGCACCACTCAACATGGGACCTCTCCACATCGCAGCCTTATCATCATCAAGAACAAAACCCATACTATTCAGCAAAATATTGTTAACTTTGATTGGTATAAATGATTTTTTACCATCTATAATTTTTACTTCTGGTTTTGACTCTGATACATCCAAAAGAATGTGTTGATTAGGCCCATAAATGTCAGCATCAAGAATACCAACATTAAAATCTTTTGAAAATTGGAATGCTAGATTTGTGCAAATAGTTGATTTGCCAACTCCCCCTTTTGCTGAGGCTATAGCAATAATTTGTTTGATGCCCATTGATATAATTTTTTGACTTATAATACTTGATTAGTAGTTAAATAGGGTCTCTAAAATTAATAAATCAAGAAAAATAATCGTAACAAATGCCCTTCCATATGCAAATGGTGATATCCACGTAGGTCATATTTTAGAACATATTCAAACAGATATATGGTCTCGTTTTATGAGGCTATCAAACCATGAAGTTCTGAGCTTTTGCGCTGATGATGCGCACGGAGCGCCCATAATGATGAAAGCAGACGAAATAGGTATTAAGCCAGAGGCTTTTATAGATGATATGAACGAAAGTCATCAAAAATCCTTGTCTAAGTTTGGCATTGAATATACCAATTATCATTCAACTCATTCAGAAGAGAACAAAGATTTGGTTTCAGAGATATATCTTGATGCAAAATCTTCTGGGTTCATCTATAAAGAAGAGATTGAACAATGCTTTGATAATGAAAAAAAAATGTTCTTAGCGGATAGATATGTAACTGGAGATTGTCCTAAATGTTCAGCAAAAAACCAGTATGGTGATGGGTGCGAGGAATGTGGAGCAACTTATTCCGCTATAGAGCTAAATAATCCAAGATCATCGCTAACTGGAAGTAAACCAATTACGAAAACTTCTGAACACATATTTTTTGATTTAGAAAAAGCCAAACAAGATCTTATAAATTTTTTAAAAGAATCATCAATACAAAAACCAATAGTTGGAAAATTATCAGAATGGATTGATGGTGATTTAAAAAGCTGGGATATTTCTAGAGACGCGCCATATTTTGGATTCAAAATACCTGAAGAAGTTGATAAATATTTTTATGTATGGGTTGATGCGCCAATTGGGTATATGGCTTCGGCTAAGAATTGGGCTGACAAAAACTCTCAGCAATTAGAGACACTATGGGGCAAAGATTCAGAATACGAAATTCATCATTTTATTGGTAAAGATATAACTTATTTTCATGGACTATTTTGGCCTGCCCTTTTAATTGATTCAAAATATAAACTTCCAGATAGCATACATGTGCACGGATTTGTGACGATTAATGGAGAAAAAATGTCCAAGTCAAAAGGCACATATATAACTGCAGATCAATTTGCCGATGTCTGTGATCCCGAGCTATTAAGATATTATTTTGCAAGTAAATTAAATTCAAAAATTGAAGATTTGGATTTAAATTTAGATGATCTAGTCAAAAAAATAAATTCAGATTTAGTTGGAAAATTTTTAAATATTTTTAGTAGATCAGCACCATTTGTTGCTAAAAATGATAATTATCTAGCCAAAGAATTACACTACGATCATCTAGCTAAATTTGAAAGTAATGCCGAAAAGATTCTTAAGCACTTTGAAAATAAAGAATTTTCCAAAGCAATAAAATCTATTATGGAAATAGCCGATGAAACTAATAAATATATTAATGAGAATACTCCATGGAAATTAGATCAAGCTGAAGCATTAATTGTTTCAACAACTGCTCTTAATATATTTAAAAATCTTTGCATCTTGCTATCACCTGTTATTCCAAATATTTCCAAGGAAATGCTGTCAATGCTAAATATTGATTCGTTGAACCTAGAAAATTTACAAAATAATTTAGTTGATAAAAAAATTAATGACTTCAAGCCTATCCTCTCTCGGCTGGAGCCAATCAATATTCAAGATTTTTATAAAAAGGAAGAAAAAATGAATGAAGAAGAAAATAATATTATTCAAATAGAAGACTTTATGAAAGTTGATCTAAGGGTAGCACGAGTAGAAAATGCATCATATGTAGAAGGTGCTGATAAATTACTTGCTATCAAATTAGATTTAGGTGAACTAGGATCAAGAAACGTATTTGCTGGAATTAAATCCGCTTATGAACCTGCACAATTAGAAGGTAAGTTAGTTGTAATGGTCTACAATCTGGCTCCAAGAAAAATGAAATTTGGAGTATCTGAGGGTATGATTTTAGCTGCGAGTGATTCAGATGGTGGGATCTATGTATTATCTCCTGACTCAGGCGCTCAACCAGGTCAAAAAATTAAATGAAAGTCGAAACAGATATATTAGTAATTGGAGCAGGTCCAGTCGGTCTATTCACAGTATTTGAAGCGGGTTTACTTGGGCTTAAGTGCACATTGATTGATAATTTAGATAAAGTTGGTGGTCAGTGCTCCGAGCTTTATCCTGAAAAACCAATTTATGATATACCTGGAGTGCCTAATCAAACTGCTCAAGAGCATGTAGATGCTTTGATAGAGCAAATCAAGCCATTTGAATACGATCTTCATCTTTCTCAAAGAGTGGAATCAATTGAGCCATTATCAACCAAGGATAATATTACTACATGGAGAGTAAAAACTAACGAAGGTATTGAATGTATTACTAAAAATATATTTATTGCAGCTGGTGCTGGATCTTTTGAGCCTAGAAGACCTCCAAATATTGAAGATCCTGACAAATTTTTAGGTAATGGAATTAGTTATGCTGTTAAATCAAAAGATCTTTATAAAAACAAAAATCTATTTATTTTTGGTGGTGGTGATTCCGCGTTAGATTGGACTGTTGAATTAGCAAAAATAGCTAAATCAGTAAATTTAGTTCATCGAAGGGATCAATTTAGGGGTGCGCAACATACTGAAGCTCAGATGCGAGAATTAGTTAAAACTGGTGATGTTAATTTACTTACGCCCTTTCAAATTGAAGAAATTGTAGGAGATGAGAAAGTATTAGGCGTAAAAATAAAAAACTTTGATACAAAAGAATCAATCACTCATGACGCAGATGAGCTCTTATTTTTATTTGGTCTGAATAAAAAACTAGGTCCAATTCTTGAATGGGAGCTAGAACTTGCATCTAAAAAAATAGCTGTTAACACTGAAGATTTTCAAACTAATCGAGATGGTATTTTTGCTGTTGGCGATATAAATGACTATCCTGGAAAACTGGACCTAATTTTATGCGGATTCCACGAAACAACTTTAGCAGTGCAAAAGGCATTTCAAAGAAACTTTCCCGGTGAAAGAGTGCCATTTGGTTATACAACCTCAAATACAAAACTACAAAGAAAACTTGGCGTAGTTGAATAATATATATGAGTAATTTAATTGAGCTAATTAATGCAGAATTACCTCAATTTCAATGTGGTCGCTGTGACACGCCAGGTTGTAGACCTTATGCAGAGGAAATTGCAAAGGGTTCACCTCACAATCGATGCGTGCCTGGAGGCCAAAAAACTTTAGATAAGATTTCAATTCTTTTGAACGATAATTCTTTATCACTAGACCATGATTATGGTCCTGAACTAAAATCACAGGTTGCCAATATTATTGAGGATGATTGCATAGGCTGCACTAAGTGCATTGATGCATGTCCTGTTGATGCAATAAGTGGTGCTCCCAATCTGATGCACAATGTAATCAATGATTTGTGTACTGGCTGTGAGTTATGTATTGAACCTTGTCCAGTTGATTGCATAGAATTAGTTGATATCAATGAGGAGCAGGCATTATTAGCTAGAAGCCATTCAGAATACTTTTTTGATCTCAAGGCTGAACTCGATCATAGAAAAAAGAAAAAAGCCAAGATGAATAAAAATATTTCAAAAAATGTAGATCTTGCTGGATTGATAAATCAAAAATTAGAAAATAGAAATTTAGACAAAGGGCTTGCATTAAAAAAATTACAACTAGCAATGCTGGATTCTCATAAAACTGAAAAACATATAAGCTCTGCAGATTTAGAGGAATTAAAAAAACAATTATAGTTCTTGTATTTTGAGTCCTTCAAAAATTGAAATAGATTTTTCTTTTGAATAAATCATAATGCTCTTCACTCTATTCGCAATATCTTTTAATGCCTTATCTGTTTGTGTTTTATTTCTACCTAATAAATCTTTGGTCAAGCCTATTACTCCGCCTGAATTAATTAAGATGTCAGGTATAAAGACTATACCTTTACTATGTAATTCATCTGCAATAGATGCATCCAGTAATTGATTATTTGCACCTCCAGCAATGATTTTACAATTAAGGTTATTAATGGATGATTCGGTGAATATAGCTCCAACTGCACAAGGAGAAAATACATCACATTCAAATGAAAAAGCATCATCAATACAGGTGATATTATTAGTTCTTATATCTTTCAACTTTGACTGGTCTATATCAGAGATATAAACTTTGGCTCCAGATTTAGCTAAATATTCTGCAAGGCCCCTACCAACGCTTCCAGCGCCCTGGATGGCAACTTTCTTTCCATTTAAGCTTTCTGAAAAATATATATTTACCGCTTCTTCAATTGCATAAAATAATCCTTTTGCAGTGTAGGGTCCTGGATCAACATTATCAAAAACATAATCACTATATTTCTTAATAATCCTAATATCTTCAATAGTTATACCAATATCTTCGGCAGAAATATAAGCTCCTTGTAAAAGGTTAAGAAAAGTTGCAAATGATTCAAGCAAAGCTTCAGATTTTTGGTCTTGTTGAAAGATAACAGCTTTGCCACCACCAAAGGGAATTTGAGCAATATTATTTTTATCTGTCATTCCTTTAGATAAGCGGAGAACATCAGTTAAGCCCGCATCAAATGAATCATATTGTCTAAATCTGCAGCCACCAATAGCAGGACCTTTAACAGAGTCATGAATTGCAATTAATGATTTAATTCCTACTTTTGGATCTTCATAATAATAAACTTTTTCATGACTGAACTCATGATGAGAAGAAATATCTATGCCATTAAAATTTGCATCTGTTATATCTTTAAAAATCATATATAAATGGAAATTTCGTTTATATTATATGTGCATATTAAAGGGCTCAAATGTTAAAAGATAGGTTTAGAAAATTTTTACCAGTAGTTGTGGATCTAGAGACTGGAGGATTTGATTCTAAAAGAAATGCAATTTTAGAAATAGCTATTCAACTAATAGAGGAAGATGATTCTAAGCTAGTTTTAGGTCAATCACATAGATTCCATATAAATCCTTTTGAGGGCTTAAGTGTAGAAGAAGATGCATTAGAATTTCTTAAACTAGACCTCAATCACCCTCTTCGAGTAGCTGTTGAGGAGGAATTTGCGCTCAATGAAATTTTTAAGATTATCAACAAACATAGAAATAAATATGAATGCTCAAGAGCTATTCTTGTAGGCCATAATGCATTTTTTGATCATAGTTTTCTTCTTGAGGCATGTTTAAGAAATAAAATTAAAAAATCTCCATTTCATCCATTCTCATTAATAGACACAGTTAGTTTAGGTGTCTTAGCAACAAAACAAACTGTGCTAGCAAGAGTTTGTAAAGAATTAGATATACCTTATGAAAATGAAGAAGCACATAGTGCAGCATATGATGCTAAGGTAACAGCGCAAGTATTTTGCAAAGTCATAAATGATTTTGATTTAAATTAATTAACTATAAACTTAATGAGTCACCTACTTGCTGGCAACTCGCAGGCATTAAATTTATTTCCTGATAAGATTCATTAATGGATAGAAGATAGCTTATTAACCCCTTGGTACGTTTTGGTGCTATACCAGTTGCAATAAAATATTTAGCATTTAACTTCGACATAGCTAACTTTGCTTGGTTGAGACCCATTGAAACTTGCACCAGCCCAAAGACTTTTACCATATCAACAGTGATAATGCATGCATCAACATTACTAATTTCTAGTTGTTGATTAAACATATGCGGTTCATGAAAAACCTTTGATCTAGAGTCATTTATTGAATATGCAAAAGTTGTTGTATTATAGGGTTTCCCAGCCTTGTAAATTTTTAATTTAAACGAATTAAGATCATATTCATCGTCATTTTTTACCAAATTCACATTTGTAAAACCTTCTTTTTTTAAAACTTTCGATGCTTCATGAGTTGTATAAATAGGAATAGTATTTTTAAACATTTTTAGTGAATCTATATCTAAATGATCTGAAAAATGCGCTGTAATAATAATATGAGTAACTTTTTCAATAAGTTTATTTTTAATCAGGTAAGCCTCTTGTGTAGACTCTCGATTCAGCAACCAGTTAATTTTTGGGAAAACCTGTTTTTTTGTAAACCAAGGATCGACAACAATTAAATCTCTGCTATTAGCATAAATCCACGATTGATAATCATCACCTCTAATTACTTGCATAAACATATAATTTCATAAATGAGAATAATTTCCATACTGATAATGATTATCATTAAAAAAATACCTAAAATCAGTACTTTACATAAAAATAAGTAAATAATAAAATAGTCAATAAAAAAAGGTGTGATATGGAAATGAAAGAAATAAATACAAATGAAGTTTGTGACATTTTAAATGAAATAATGGAGTATGAGTTAGCAGGAGTAGTAAGGTATACACATTCCTCGCTAATGGTATCTGGTCCATATAGACTTCCCATTGTTACATTTTTAAAAGAGCAGGCGAATGAATCAATGGTTCATGCTCAACAAGCTGGAGAGTTATTAGTTGGACTTGATGGTCATCCAAGCCAAAAAGTAGCTAAAATTGAGGAAACTCACAGGCATTCAATAAAAGATATTTTAGAGGAAGGTTTAGAGCATGAGCTGCATGCATTAAGTTTATACAAAAAATTATTGGTAAGTGTTGCAGATGCATCAGTATATCTAGAAGAATATGCAAGAAGCATGATTGGAGAAGAAGAGCAGCATACTCTAGAGCTTAAAGCTATGTTAAAAGATTTTGGTTAGTAGTTAAGAAACAGCGTCCTGGATAATAGGTTTAAGCTCCCCTGATTCATGCATCTCAGTAACAATGTCACACCCCCCTATTAAGTCGCCGCTAACATAAACCTGAGGGAAAGTTGGCCAATCTGAAATATTTGGAAGAGCCTGTCTAATATCCTGATTTTCTAAGATATCAACGTAAGAAAATTCAGCCTCACATTCAATCAATGCTTGAACCGTTTTAGCTGAAAAACCGCACTTAGGCTCATATGGCGAACCCTTCATATATATTAAAATTTTATTGTCTTTAATTTGCTCTTTGATTTTATCTTCAATTGACATTATTTTTCCTAAGGGAATCGATATATTTAATTATGGTGTCCTCAAAGCCAAATTTCAATGCATCTGTAAT
>CEOO01010212.1_pt1 | contig 41482 bp, 45 predicted proteins | sample 530321 | NCBI WGS metagenome assembly CEOO01 (sample SAMEA2619927, study PRJEB7988) | marine metagenome | biome: marine biome (ENVO:00000447); feature: surface water layer (ENVO:00002042); material: "saline water (ENVO:00002010), including plankton (ENVO:xxxxxxxx)" | depth 5 m
AAAAAAATTAACTTTATAATATTTACAATATGTTATAAAATTACATATTTTTTTGTTCTCTCTCTATAACTTATGAATGAATTACCAAGCGTAAAGGACAATAGTGTGATTAACGATATGCGACTACCCGGTGAATTCACGAATAATACTTTCTCCAATTTTAAAAAATTACAAGTTAAAAATGAAATGGAAAAGTGTATGCTCAATGGAAAATTAGAACCCGCATGTTTTTGGTGCTGCGAACTCATTTGCTCCGGACATTTTAGTGAAATATGGGAAACCATTTTACATTTTATTGGTAAGTACATACACATTGCCAACCCCAAACTCTGTATTTACATTGAAAAACGATTCTTACTATTCAAAAGTATCATTTCAAATGAAGACTTTGTAAATGAACTACATTTGCGAAACCATCCTATTATTCGTAAAATATTCGCAGAAATTATTAGTATTCTCACATACTCTAACAAAAAACACTCTTATGAAACTGTCAAAATAAACAAAAAAGAAGAATATGATATTACACAAATGACTGAACGTCTCATTGCCCCAAGTGTCCATTACATTGACGATGTTTTTCAAAAAGAAGACCCCAAAGAACTTTTTGTCGCGATGAATGAGTTCTCTTACAACCTTAGTAGCGAAAAACATAACTTTCGTAATGCGTGTTATTGGATTGAATGGGTTATTGAATTTGAGATTATTTGTAAAAAACGGAAAATGCCTTGTGTTTGCGAGCCTAGACCTTTTGTTAAACTTGATACCAAGTTCCGCACTCAACCTATTTGGATGATATGGGATATCCTATTTCATCATGTATCACTCAAAACAAACCCTTTTTTTCTCCAAATTATGCAATCCCTTTTTTCATTATTCTGTATTAAGTATACTCAAGGCACGCCGAAACGCAGACGATTTTTACTTTACTTTGCTGTTTCCATTATTACCGAGGAATGCGATTTAACTACTGATATGATACAAAATAAAAAGAACATAAATAATGTTCTCACTAACATTAACAAACTCTATCGTGAAATCAAAAAGAAAGAGATTACTCCTACTACTGATTATTTATTTGCTAATCTAGAACAAGAAGCCAACTTTGAGAACTCACTCCGTAAACTTCAACTCGTTCAATCAATGGATATCCTATAATCATGTATTCCTTTACGAATATATGATGTTTCATTATTACTGTTTATATAACCGGGTGGTTGTATAAGAGGATGTGTTTTTGTATTTACGTATTCTTTCTTCTGGGTCTTCCTTTGTTACGAGACGATAATCATAGCAAGTGAATACTTCATTGGTTTTTACGTTAATTACTTCAACTGTACCATTACCTTTTATGCCAGCCTTTTTAATCCTTTTTATCAATCTTTTCAATGACGCTTCCTTTATTTCCTGACTACAGAACATCTCTAATGATTTATAAGTACGTTTCGGTGTCCTCTTATAAAGAAAAATACACTCATTTACATAACAAAATTCTTTTATGTTCATCTTTTCTAATGCTTCCTTACATTGAATTCCTTGAATTTTTTCACCTTCATATACCATCTTTGTTGTATCAAACTTTATTTTGTACATTTTTATACAAGATAAATTTATTTTTATATTACTTTATACTAATCAATAGATTAGGTCTCAAATAACAATTACTTAAAACGAAGCACCAAATGCTCCACCTACTAAACCGTTTGCTGCCATTGGCTCAAACATTTCTTGAATAGGAGCTTGTCCTTGTTGAGACCCACCCATCATATGGTCGTACCCACCACTTCCTTGATGAGATGTTGCCACTGGTGCTGGAGGGAAAGCACCTTGTTGTTGTTCACTATTATCTAGGTGGTCTGCTTGACTTTCACGATGACGGCTTGCTCTTTGTTTGGGAGCTTCCTCCTCTGTCATTGGCTCACGACCATTTATCATCTCGTTCACTCTTTCTACTAAAATGTTCACCTTAATACCCAATTTGGTTTGAATACTTAATACAACTACCAAAAAGGCAATGATAACGTTTGTCAATGTCAAGTTATCATATTTAAAACCACTATAAGTTGGGATATAAGTTACTACACGATGAATTAATACAATACCTACAAACATAATAGTTACTTGTAAAAGCACCTCTACTAATAATTCTAAATTACTTTTATCGTGGTCTGCCTCTGGGATAAAATGATGAATGGTTTTATTCAATGCTACAATTGGGATGATTGCTAAAAATGCATATTGAAGAATATTCATGAACTCTGCTTTACTTTCTTCTGTGGTTGAAAATACGTGGGACATAAATGTATTTTTTGGGTTTTCAGATACTTCATTTAACGATTCCATAGTTGTTATATATTGGATTCACATAATAAAATGATTTACCAAAATAAATTAAACATTTGTTATTCTATTATGTATAATGTTGAAGAATACATTACAAGTTAATAAATACAAACAACGTATAATTTCACATAATCCATCCGATGAATTCCATGAAGAGTATCAATATATCCATTTACTAAACGATATTATTGAACACGGTAAGATGGAAGAAGGACGTAACGGAAATACACTATCTGTATATGGAGCATCTCTACACTTTTCCCTTGAAAATAATGTTATTCCCATTCTCACTACCAAAAAGACTGCGTGGAAAACATGTCTAAAGGAACTTCTATGGTTCATAAAAGGAGACACTAGCAATAAACGCCTAAATGAACAAAAAGTTCATATTTGGGACGGTAATGCCTCCAAAGAATTTTTAGAATCACGTGGTCTTGGACATTATGAAGATGGTGATTTAGGTCCATTGTATGGATTCCAATGGCGTCACTGGAACGCCCCTTACAACGGATGTGATGAAGACTATAAAGGTAAAGGAATTGACCAACTACAATACATTATTGAAATGTTAAAAAACCCAGAAACACGCACATCTAGAAGACTTCTTATTTCTGCTTGGAATCCAGAACAACTTACTGAAATGGCACTACCCCCTTGTCATAGTTTTTTCCAATTCAACGTTCAAGATAACAATAAGCTATCGTGCACTGTATTTTGTAGAAGTCAAGACGTTCCACTCGGACAACCATTCAATATTGCCAGTTATTCTTTTTTAACTCACTTAATTGCATTCCATACTGGTCTTACAGCACACGAACTTATCTTACACGGGGGTAATTGTCATATTTATGAACCACACATTGAAACTATTAAACAACAACTTGACCGCGAACCTTTTCCATTTCCTACAGTTACTATCAGAGAATTAAAAGAAAACATAGAAGATTATACTATTGAAGATTTTGTTGTAAACAACTATCAATGTCACCCTCCAATTAAAATGGAAATGGTCGCATAATTATCTTTTCCCATTAGAAAATGATATAAAACATATTCAGTGTATAATATAACATGAGCGCATCAAACGCTGCTGCTGTTAGAAGAAGAGTAGGTAATCAAAATAACCCACCTATGCCTGGTGCTAATCCTATTTCATCTTCCCCTACCACTAATTCTACCACATCTACAAAACAAACTGGTATGACATTACAAGAAGTGATTAGTCACTTTAATAAAAAAATTCAAACTTTAGAAGAGAATGTTTCCAACATTATCCCAAGCACTCCTGCTAATGGAACTACCTCTTCAGGGAACACTACTACTCCTAATTCACAAGAATTAAACGTCATTTTTAGTGAATTCAATGACCGATTTGAATTATTCGCTCAAGAAATTGCACTAATGAAGGAACAACTACTAAAATTACAAACATATACAATGGACGTCAACAAAGTATTATACGAAGAACGTGTTCGCGTATTATCAAACAGTGAAAGTGATACAAAAATCTCTTCCGACGATTCTGAACCCATTACAGATACCGTTGAAGCACAGACTCTCAACACATCTACATTAAATGATACGTCTCATACTACTAGTATGAATGTTTTAGAAGAACTCAATACTGACTCAAGTAATTAAAGTTATTACTGAAAACAATGTAAAAATATTATGAAGTGTATATACAGTATACATTTCATATGAACATTAGACAGCAAATTACTTCTATACAAAACCAATATTACAACGAAAATAAAAAAAATAGAATTTTCAAAAAAGACCAAAAATTTGAATGTGCCGAATATGTTACAAAATATATAAATCTTGACGAATTAATTGAAAACACACTCTATTTCGTTACCAATACAAATATTCTTATTTGCGATTACACTATATTTAAAACATTTATGCACCCAGAGATTTACCCATACTTCAATAACCACTTTGTAAATATGTTCCAATATGGAATTGATAACTTCAAAAAAGTCAATCTATATATTCAATCAGATTCATTTACTGTTTCTGCATTTGAACGATATCGTGAATCCATACAACATCTCATTAACATTATTCCATATGGATGGGTAGACTACGCTGAAACAATCACATTATTTAATTGTCCTTCTATGATTGAAAACATTTTAAGCCTTTTGTTCTTACTACTAGATAAAAACAGTAAAGATAATTTAAAAAAAAAACTACAAATTGTTCAAAAAAAAGACAGCAGCACACTTGATTCTTATCTAAAAGTATGATGATAAAGGGTATAAAACTTATTGTCTATAATTATTAGAAAATGAAGATTGTTATTGCTGACTTATGTAAGACTGAAAAATTTGTTACTTTATTTCAACAAATGAAGTCCTTTACCGATTCTATTAATATTCAATTACAAGAAGAACAACTATTTTTACAATCCATTGATGCTAATAGAGTTTCTATATTTGAGTTATATTTACCAAAAGAATGGTTCGACGAATACACTATTAATGAACCTTGTGAAATGGGTATATATACTAACTTATTAAACAATGTCTTCCAAACCAGACAGAAACATCAATCCATTACTATGCACGATGAATATGGAGATGATAAACTTGGCATATCATTTTCAAGTGAACAAGACAGCATACAAAAAGACTTTGTGCTTCCTTTATTTGACCTTGACACTGAACTTATGAGTATACCTAATATGGACCATCATATTAACATTTTAATAGACAGTGGTATGTTTTCTGAAAACATGAAACAATTAAAATTATTTGGAGACAATATATGTTTCCAGTGTAAAGAAGATTGTCTCTCTTTTTGTAGCCCAGAAGATGATAATGGTAAAATGAATGTTTCTATTCCCAAAGCTGAACTTATTGATTATTCATATACTCAATCCATAAACATGTCCTTTAGTACAAATATCTTAAATCAAGTATGTAGCTTTCAGAAATTAAATAAAAATTTTCAGATATCTATTACTGATGCCTTTCCATTAAAGATATCATTAGATATTGACCCAACTAGTAGTGACGCTAAAGTTGTTTTCTATATTGCACCATTAGTTGAGTAAGTTATTCGTTATATTTATTACATGAAAAACGATTTTAATAATATAGTTATTATTATTAAAATGATTCTAACAGACATTATTTTGTTCATTTGTATTTTTTTTATATACATACATTTCCTCCATGAATGGAAAATATGTGAGTCACTAGAATTATTTGAAACTGACTACAGTGATTATTATGAATTTTTGTCTGTATGTAGATTGAAACAACCTTTTGTATGCAAATATTATTTACATAATGATGATATATTGAATATTAATTGGGACATCCTCAATGATATTCATATTTATAACCAAAATGATTCATCCGATGTTATGGGCTCTTATTATACATTATTATCACTTATGGATAAAGGTCCATTTTATACTCAACATAATCACGATGCTATTGCCAGCAGTGATATATATGATACTTTGAACACTAATAGTCAATTCCTTAAACCGATTTCTAACATTCAAACTTCATACGATATACATATTGGGTCCGAGGGCGTCACTACAAAATTACAATATCATAATTCTTCATCATTATTCTTATTAGGGATTAAAGGTACACAAACCATACGCTTAATACCGTGGTCATCCATACAACGAGATAATATTGATTTTATACATTATGAATTCACATCTGAAAAAAACGTATGGGATAAACCTTTTGAGAACATGATTGAGGTCTCCTTACAAAAAGGACAACTGTTATTTGTTCCTCCCTATTGGTGGTATAGTTGCAAACATGGATACCAATCACACCTTCTTTCCATGTCTTATATATCATTAATCAATTCTGTTACCCACATTCCATACAAAATACAATCATTCATTCAGCAACAAAACGTTTTACCCGCATATTCTGTCATCAAAAAAGAATCTGTTAAACATACTTCACACGAAGTTGATATTGATAAACAAAAACCTATTGTTGAAAATGTTGTTAAAAATACTATAGATGAAATAATTGATGATATTGTAAATAAACAGAAGTAAATAATATAAAATTAATCCTCTTTATAGTGTATACTTATAATGTCAGAACATGAAGAATATATGCCCGTATATAATGACCCTATGTACTGGTCTTACTTAAATAGAGATAAAGATAATAAACAACAGTCTAATAATTCTACATCCAATACCAATACCACTAATAAATCCAAGTCACAATCCCAACCTAAAAAAACTCAAAGCAATAAATAATACTCACAACACTGTATTTTAAATATACATTGTTATGTTACCTTTTCTAATGTCACTTCCTTTAACACGTTTCTCATAATTTGACTACGAAATTTCAATGTTTCTTGTTCATTCCCCCCTCCTAATATATTACAAGCTATATCCATAAACAATTCACACTCTGTTGTGTTGGTCACTAAATGATTTGGGTTTTGTTGTTGCCATATAGGAAGCAATTCATAATTCTTATTAGCTACTTTTTCCACAATGGATTGTAACTTATCTTTATTTTCGTTATCCTTTTCCCAACGGTCATCCTCTTTTATATACAATGTTTCCCGTTTCAAATCAGTACAATGTAAAGGACGCGAATACATATCTAACTCATTTAATTTATTCATAAATATGCGGGATATACCTTCTACATATCCTAATCGCCCTGTTTGTTCTACATCAAACTGGTCTAGCTGTAATGAGTCTATAAAATCTCCTATATTCATAGCGTCTTTACACTGTTCATTCAAGAAAAAGTTCAAATTAAACTGATTCGTATTATGAATATTTGTTGTGTTACCTAACTTTCCGTCTGTTATTGCGCTCAATATTTGGGAATGTAGACTACTATTATCTGTCTGCACCTTTTCTATTGATTTTATAATACTCTTTTGTTCTTCTGAATGTTCATTCAACCATTTTTTTAATTCACCGTTCTCTTTCATCAAATGAACTACTGTGCTGTCTACTTTCTCATTATTGCTTATATCTTTTACAGTATTTTGAATACGGCATTTTTTCTTATGATACCAAAGAGAATTACGTGCATTGAATCCTTTGTTACACCATTCACACTCAAATAATTTGGGTTCTATCTTTTTATTCTTTGGAACCTTCTCACACATCTTAAGGTGTTTGGCAGTATTCATATGTTTCTCATATGAACTCTTCTTATTTGTATAGTAATTACACGCTTCACATACAAACTTTCCATTTATAGAAATTGTATTTTTCATTCAAAATCGTTCTAAAATGTTCTATATTTATAGAACATAAAAAGTTGCTTTATACTGTTTTACCTCCAAAACAGCAAAAAAGTTGCCTTTTTGAGCAACTTTTTCGGATTTTTATCACTGCTAATTGCTAATTTTTTTTTCTATTATATTACCATTTAACATCTCATTTTTTGATTTTTTTTGATAACCAAAAATGTGTTCTATAATGTTCTATAAATCATAGAACAAAAAAGTTGCTCGTCCATTTTTAAGCAACTTTTTCCCCCAAAAAGCAACTTTTTTTCCCCAAAAAGCAACTTTTTGTAAAAAATAGATGCACGATTCCCAAAATATTCCCCAAAAATCGGGAAATCGGTGGGAAAATTGGAACTTTGTTCAAAAAAGCAACTTTTTGTTCAAAAAGTGTTCTAAAATGTTCTAAAATGTTCTATAAATCATAGAACAAAAAAGTTGCTCTCTCACTCAATTCCCAAAATCCCAAAAAGTTGCTTTTTCGAGCAACTTTTTGGTTTTTTGACCGCTGTTCTCAATAACAAAATTTGAGCCATTTTAAGCCATTTTAATAGCACCACCAATAATAAACCTCGAAATGTTCTATGAAAATTAGCATCCTTACTGAACGCAGCCAAAAACAGCAAACTTTTTTTCCTCCCCTATTACCACCAACCGTAACATTTTTTGAATGAAAAATCCTGTGCTACTTTGTTCTATATTTATAGAACAAAAAAAGTTGCTCCGGGATTTCGGTGGGAATTTTTTTATGCTGGCAACTTTTTACGAAAAAAGTTGCTTTTTGCTCTGTTATGCTGGCAACTTTTTTTTTTTAAAAAATCGTGACAAAACTTTTTTCAGAAAAAAAAAAATGGACATTTTAAAAATGTCCAAAAAAAAAATTTTGAAAATACTTTTGCAACAAAATTTTGCAAAAACGCCAAAATACCCTCTTTTTACTATCAAATTCTCTGTAATCTTATATTTTTTTTACAAGATTCGTTAATTTAAGGGGGTCAGTTTTTTCAACGAAAATCGTCAAAACACGGATTTTACGGTCACCTACGTATTTCCCTATAATTACTTTTTTCTCATACAAGATTCGTTAATTTAAGGGGGTAAAATATCGCAAAATCGTCAACCTTTTTTCTGTAATTGTATATTTTTTTTACAAGAAATGGTAATTTAAGGGGGTAATATTTTTTTTCATTTTTTCGTTAAAAAATCGTTGAGTTATCTTCGATAAATCCATAATTAGAATACAAGATTTGGCATATTAGGGGGGTAAAATAATGAATTCTGAAATTTCTTAAAAACTCTTAAAAATACATATACACACCATATAACAGGTGTATTTAACATTTTATTTTATTTTTAACCTTAATTTCTTAAAATTAAAAATACATTTTACCCCCCTATTTTTCTTATTCTTGGACAACAATATACAAAATATATAGAAATAGCATAGTAATTTTTGCGAACTAACCCCCCAATTATTACAATTCTTGGTGAAAAAGTTACAAGAAATGCCGATTTAGGGTGGTAAAATACGTGATTTTTTCTTAATAAAAAAACTTTCAAAAACGACCCTATGAAATCACCAAATTCCGTATTTTATGTCTCAAAAACCGCATAAATTTATGGGTATAAAATATCAAATATTGAAGAAAATATATGAAATTTGATTATTTTGGGGGGTATAGAAAATAAGGTGTTCTTAAAAATCTCTTAAAAAAACGAAAAAAACCTCCCCTTTTTTTGTAAAAATCAAAAATATGGAGGGGAGGTCAATTTACCCCCCTAATCCTCCCCGAGTTGTTTTTTCTAATACAAGATTAATGGATTTAGGGGGGTAGTCAAAATATCCGCTGTAAGTAAAAAAATGTTTGTTTATATTATAATAATCTATGAATTCCTTACTGACAATTATAACTTCTTCAGTAGTTCTATTAGCAATTGACGTAAGCTATTTAAGCACTTTTGGAAAACCGTTTATTGACCAGACAGTAAAGATACAAAATGCCCCATTTCAATTGAATATGATGGGGGCATTCTTTAGCTATTTATGTATTATCATTTTGCTCAACTATTTTGTATTGCTACGTTCGGGAACACTATTTGATGCATTCTTATTAGGAACACTCTCATATGGTGTTTACGATATGACAAACATGGCATTATTCAAAGATTGGGATATGACATTGGCAGTTATTGATAGTATCTGGGGAGGAACATTGTTTACGTTTACAACTTTTATTACAAATTGGATTCTTTCGACACTTTACAAGTAAGTTTTTTCTTTTTAGAACCACCCAGAGTATAACCAAATAATTTTAAGAAATCTTTTAAGAATACTTGCTTTATTTCTTTTTCTGCACTAACATAACGTTGTTCTTGAATAACAACGCTTTGTTCATCTATTTCAAAGTCCCACTTGTTATAAAATATATCCTCGTCATTTTTATTTTCGAAGAATACTGTATTTTTTTCCAAATCAACTACCCCATTACAATCTTCAATACGCTTTTTCCACAAAGGACTTTTTGATGCGTGTATAATCCATGAATCATACACAGCTTTCTCACTCTTGTTTCCGTGTCCAAATAATTCTTCATATTCGTGATGAGAAGAATATCCTTTGATAGAAGGTAGCGTCTTGCGAGGACAATCTTCGCATACAACCGTTTTGTATTTTTCAAGAGTATCTTCTTTCATAAATTCAACATCTAATTTATTATATACAGGCTTGTAACGAGCCATTTTCTTTATTTCTACACTGAAATAGCTTTTTGCAAATTCAACTAATGAATAATCTAATGAACATAATAAACAAACTCCATTCCCTATAATCTCGCCATATTGGGTTTCCTTCCATAAATCGTATTGTAGTTCCATATAATCTGGTAACCAATCATGTTCATGGAACAGCTTATTAGATATCAAAATTAGGTATCTGAAAGCATTGTCTTCCCAACCTGAATAATATAATTCATATACCCAAAATAAGGCTTGTTCTTTATCTCGCTTCAAGATACTGATTAATAATGATTGTTTTATTTCATATCTATCATACAAATAGCGAGATAAAGCGGTTTCTTCTATTATTTCATATTCTTGTTCACTATCACTATCATTCTCATTATCATTGTAAGAGGATATAGTGTTTGTGTATTGGACGATAGTATTCTGCTTACTCATAATTAGGTTATTATATTTGATATATACGTATTAACTTATATATCAATTTTACAAATAGATTGAACCTATTTATATTTGAAGGATAATGTATCCCAAAAATCGGTCGTTTTTGAATTTGACATAGTCCAAATATCAAGTAATACATTCATGACCCGTAATAGTTTATCCATAAAACCGTTTTCAACTTTATCGTATAAATTATGATATACTTTCATAAATATTTTTGTTTTATTCTTCTTTATAGGTAAGCAACTACACGTTAATGTTACAAATTTATCTCCCATTATGAGTTTTGTAGATGTAGTATATCGTAAGTACAAATCATTTTGTATAATGATGTTATCAATATTCAATATTTTATTAGATAGTGTGCTTTTATCGCATTGATATACACGACGCGTTCTCGTATGAAACTGTCCAACGTTACTCACAGCTTCTTGATAAGCATATTTTTCACTATATACATTTCCAAACAAGTAATGAAGGGTAAAGTGACCAATATCAACTATGTTTTTAACTAATACGTCCTCTGATAAAAATGACTCTGTTTCAAAAAAATTTAACGTTTTGATACTAGGGTCAACATCTTCTTCAATATAAAATTCACGGACAATTCCGTGTTTTTTATCATTATATCCATATGTGTTTATATATACCCACCCGTTCTTATTCGCAATATCAAATGAATCAACTTTGTCTAATTCAGTATCATGACCATTTATACATTCAATTCCATTCTCTGTAGGTAAAATAGAACCACTATATAAGTCACTATTATCAATAGGACATTTACTAGAAACAGCGTTAAGGAATCCGGTTGATTTTTTCCAGTAGACATACTCTTTACCTTTTATTGTTGCTTTATAAGGAACATTTGTTTTTATATTGTCCATCTTATCAATAACAAACCATTGTAGGTCATATTTCTGTTGTTCGGTAATATTACCATTATCTATTTTAGGATAGAAAGAAAAATTCTCACTTACAATGTTGATTTTTTGAAATAAGGTTTTTGTAAGTGTTTTTGGATACAAAAAGCCATTCACAGCAGTAATTAATAGTAATGCAGCACTTAAGTGCATAGTATGTATAAATAAATATCTTTATATAAGTTATAAAAGTGATGCAAGAAACCGTATTCGGTGGATATTTAAAAAATAAAAATAAAAATAAAACAAAAATAACTAAGAAGCACGGTGGAGCCAGAACTACTCGTAAAAGGACAGTTTCAAAGAAACAGTTTGCGTCTTCAATAACCACAATGTTTTTAGGTATGTTGAATACTGTAAAGTTGTATCATTGGAAAACACATTCTTACGCACAGCATGTAGCAACGGATGAACTATATTTGAAACTGAATAAGCATATTGATAAATTTATGGAAGTATTTTTGGGTAAAGATGATGGACGCCTTGAAAAATTAGACAAAAAAATCAAATTGTCTCATCCAAAGACATTGGAAGAGATGAAAACCCACTTATATAAATATCGTGACTATTTAACGGATATGAATAAGGTATTAGATACTGAAAAAGATAGTGATTTATTGAATGTGCGAGATGAAATCTTGGCTGATATAAACCAAGTGTTATATTTATTTACCTTCAAGTAAATATTCAAAGGTATTACACCTTTGAACATTTTGATTTAAATATAAAATTGATTTAAATATAAAATTAATTTAAATTAATACTTAAATGTTTGGAACAAAACCAACTTATCCACAAATTACCAAATCTATTGTTTATAAACTTGGTATTGAAACAACAAAAAAAATTAATGAAAGACAAGATAAATTAAAAAGCATTACATGGAATGATGGCGAATCTAATCTTGATACTGAATATTCTAAATTATCTTGTGAATGTTGTATACTAGCATGGGATGAAATGAAAATAAAATACCCAGAATATAGCGAAATAGAGATCACGTGTGAAATACCTGATATAAATATTACATTTACATATCCTAGTGGAATAAAAACAAAAGAGAAAATAGAATTAAAATCTTCAAAAAGTAAAAAAATGCCTGGTTCAACCATAAAAAAATTGGATATTAATCAAACGCTAATTTATTGTTTAAGACCATCCATAGTTTCAGACCCATATATAGTAAGATGTTCGCAATATCATAATGCTATGGGTGAAAGTGATACTGACTTATTTCAAGATAGAACTCCAAGACCTTTCATTAATTTTGAAAAAATGAGTGATACAGATAATATAGTTCCTTTTACTGGTAAAGATAAGGACGATTGGATAGAACATTATGCAAAATGTGCTTTAAAAAGGATTGAAGAAACTACAATGTGTCAAAAGTCTTGGCAAGATGATATGATTAAAATATTGAAAAAAGAAATTATTAATGATTATGTCAGAAATACATCGGAACAACAATTTCAAATAGATAAGATTTCTTTACAAGTTGAAAATACAAATATTTAAGCAAAATGTCTTTTACATAATTCATTGACTTTATCGGCAATTAAGTAACCCAATAAAGGTGGAACAGCATTTCCTATATACTTATATGCGACCATATTTTTTGTTTTACTAAACACATAATCAGGAGGAAATGTTTGAATTAATCCTGCCTCTCTAACTGTTAATCGTCGTTCAATCATAGTATTCTCATTAATATTTATCTTACTATTAGAGTGTCTTCGGAATTCAATATTTCCGTGATGTTCGGCTCTCATTGTAGGTGCAAATGTATCAAGATTAATTTCGGTTTGCCCTTGACCTTTTGTAAGTTTTTTGGCTTTTGAATATACCATTTGGGAAATATCGTTTGTAATATCAGGTTCTACAAGATGTTCAAAATATTTTCCGATACAACATTCGGTTTTATTTTTTGTAATTATATTCCATCCTTCATTAATATCTACACTTCTTTCTTTTGAAATCCCCATAATTATAACTCGCTTACGAGTTTGCGGTATTCCAAATTCGGGACAATATACAATTTGATAATTAACATCATATCCTAATTCCGCAAAATCGTTCATAATTTGTTTAATAGGCTCATTTTTCATAGTAATAAGACCATATACATTTTCAGCAACGAACATTTTTGGTTGAACTTTTTTAACCACTTCAACAAAACTTTTATACAATGTTCCTCTACTGTTTTCCTTTTCAATGTCTACTTTTTCTTTTAGGTCATGTCCTTTATTACTTTTAAATCCGTTCCGTTTTCCTGCGTGTGAAAAGTCCTGACAAGGAAACCCTCCGATAATTATATCTGCTTTTGGAAATGCGAAGTTTTCTGAATTCAAATTATAAATACTTGTTGTATTATATTTTGAATTATCATTATTAAATCCAAATACTTCTTTTGCCCCTTCAAGTATATCATTTTGAAATACACACTCAAAGTTGTTTTTTTTCAATACAACAAAATCATTTATAGTGTATGGTTTATCTATAAACTCTTTATTTATAATTGAATCTTTGTGTACAATTACTTCACCATCAAATCCCATATCCATACCACCAATTCCTGTAAATAATGAAATAACTTTAAGTTTGTCGTTCATTTCAGCCATTGTATTTGTAATTACTTCTTCTTTATTTTCAACAATAATTTTATTTAATTCTTTTAATTTTTCTTCAACTGCCTTATCTACAAGAGTCTTAATTTTATCAGCATTATTTTCACAAGGCGTTTTGCGTCTATTATGAGAATCATAGTGAGATTTTTGAGAAAATTCCTTTCCGCATCGTTCGCAAGAATATTTACCCATTTTCGTTATATATTGTTAATATAGTTTATTTTTAAATCAATTTATAAATTAACTTAAAATAACAAATTCGGTTAATTCCCTAAATATTAGAAAGTTGGCGTTTTAAATAATCAAAGGTATTAAAAGAAAATACACTTATATAATAGATAACAATGGAAAAACAATTCTTATCTATTTTGCCACAAGACAAGAATGTATTGGATATGCGTATGAAAAAAATAACAAATAAGTCAAAAACATTTCTAGGGACACTTATACAACAAATACGCACTGTTTCAGAACAAAACCAAGCAAATGTGTTTGATTATAAATTATATAATGTATCTAATAGAGCATTAGAAAGTATTGATGAGTTACAACATTATCCAGAAGATATCCGAGAGAGTATTTTTAGCCAACAGTATATTGCATTAGGACTAACCTTTGATATTCATGAAAGGAAATATCAGATGTTCTTGTTTTATCCAGTATCATCAATAGCCAAAGCAGCAAAAATACAAGAAGATATACGAAAAATATATAACTGGTTACATGTAGTTCATAACCACGCAAATGAAGGTTGTTCAAAGACGATGACCGTGTATATTTATATGACGGACAACAAAAAAACAATGCCGACATCAAAAACCCAAGAATTAGATAGGATTCACGTAAATAGTGCATTTACTACATCTTGTAGTGAACATACTGTATTAAATGTTTTTCGGGAAGAGGAATGGTTTAAGTGCTTTATTCACGAGACCTTTCACAACTTAGGGTTGGATTTTTCACATTCAAATAATACTAGTGGAGACGAATATATCCATCAATTATTCCACATTATAAGCGATGTGCGACTATATGAAACGTATTGTGAAATGTGGGCGGAAATGATATATTTAATGTTTTATACTTATAAAAAACAACAAACAATTCAACAACATCTGGAATCCTTTGAAGAAAAACTCTTTATAGAGCAGCAGTTCTCATTGTTTCAATCAGCAAAGATACTACACCACTATAATTTAAATCATTATAACCAGTTAATGGATAAATCAGCAAGGGCACTGTATAAGGATAAAACACCTACTTTTTCATACTACATTTTAAAATCTATTTTCATGTATCATATTGATGAATTCTTACAATGGTGTATTGATACAAACGGACACAGCTTACAGTTTTCAACAAATCATTCAGAAAGCATTTTGTTATATTGTCAGCTAATACAAAAAATATACAAAAATAAGAACTTTGTGCGTAGCATTATGTATGCGTATAATATTGTGAAAACGGAAAATAAGAAAAAAAGTATTATGAAAACATTACGTATGACTATACAAGGATAACTTATGGAGGACATTGATTATAAGGGGCTAGTAACCCATACAGTTTATGTTCTGTATTCATTAAATGAGGCGGCCACTGCCCGTGTGATTCTTTATAATATAAATTTTTCAAATAGGTTCGTTGTTTTAATATATTTTTGTAAGCAGCAAATCGTTTCTTCCACGCTCGTTGTATTAAACGCAACCAATGTGTTTTTAATATAACATTATATATACCATTTTGAATAGTTAACTGCATAATATCTATTTCAGATGCATTATTACGGAATATACTGAATTCACTCAAATAACTAATCATATGATTAAAAGGATGATTGAAATAACTTCTATTACTTACAGACGACAAAAGCATAAAGTTTCCGGAAGTTTTCATATATTTATAAATACCCAAGTAGTATGCTCCATCTTGTTTTTCGGAATCCATATGGTCTCTATCTTCTTCATAAATATTATCTAATAGGTTATCATATTCGTTTTCTAATTGAAAGTGAGTATCGTCCCATTCATCAATGTAATGCATATCAGTAGACTCTTCATCGGTGTCTCCGTGTATGCTGGATACAGATGAAGTATCATCACTTGAGCCATTAAATACAACTTCATCATTATCTGTATCATATTCATCTTCATCTGTATCTTCAATCCCATTGAGAAAACGTTCAATAGGATTAATGAATCGGGAGTAGGATTGTCTGTTGTTTCTATTAGCAATAGCCATTTTATAAACTGTAATTGATAATACAGGTTATAAGAAAAGACATTGTTTCAATTTTTATACATATAGACTCTGTGAAGTGGCAACATATTTCAATATTAGAGGCTCAATCCCTTTTAATTTTTGTAAACAGTCAATATCGTTTTGGTCCTCACATATAACCATAAGTTCTCGTGTAATTGTTACAATCTTCAATAATGCTTTATTAAAATCACCTACTGATATTTGATGTTCTGGTAATGTTTTCTGTAAAAAGAATTTACATTCGTGTTCGTTCTTACAGTCACACCATTCCATAACCAAATCAACAATGTCGTATTGTAAAGAATCTTCGTAATTAAATCCGGTACAAATATTATATTCGTGTTCCATATCCAAGTATTCATCTGTTATTTCTTTACATTGCTCTATAAACATATTTACACTGTAATCTTTGCTATTTGGAATCGTTGAACGATATTCTTCCGGAACTTTTACATCACAGAACACAGATAAAACTCCTACTAATTGCTCTGTTGTCAATTCTGTAAAGAAATTATTCTGTATAATCATACGAGTTAATACCAAAGGATGAACTTCTGCTATTTGTGAAGCAATTTTTCCATAAGTAGTCATATTCCATTGCATTGAATCTTCATTAAAATCAACAAACTCATGGTCAAGTAGAATAGTAAGTGTTTTATTCGTATCTGTTTGTATAAGCGACTGTATAGAAGTGAGTTCACTTGATGCTGAAGTATATTTTTTTTCTAATTGTTGATGAGACAAAGCCACTTGACAGTCGTTATGTATATTCTTATAAGTTTCCAAGAGCTCTGTTTTCTTTCGTTCTAGACTTTTACGCTTCTTATTGCTAGCATATTCCATATCTTCATCCATAGAAATCATATCACAGCATATTTCATATGGAGTAGATAATGAATTTAATAAGGGTTTATTTTCATCCAATGCTTTTTTATATTCTTCAATTTGATATTCAATACATTCAATATCACGATTAATTTCATTTTGGACCATACTTTTACTTGAAAATAAATGGAAATCATTTGTATGTCCGTTTTTCATTAAATTCAATAAGAGTCCAAATGTTATATTGAACTTGGAAACTAATCTTTGTGGTTTACCGCCTAATATAAGTTTATAATCATAGTCGCGTGGTAATGGAAACAAATTATTACAATGAACAACATGACCCACAGTATCAATGCCCCTTCGTCCTGCGCGTCCCGCCATTTGTGTGTATTCGTGGGCGTGTAAATACCTATCTTGGTGTCCGTCATACTTGCTCATAGATGTGAATACTGCGGTTTTAATGGGACAATCCAATCCAATGGCAAAAGACTCGGTTGCAAACAGTAAGTAAATGTACTTCTTAGAAATCATAATTTCTACAATTTCACGCAATACCGGAATCATCCCAGAGTGATGTATTCCAATGCCTTTTTCTAGTAAAGAAACTAACATAATGTATTCGGGGAGTTCTAGATATTCTTTATGATTTGGTAATTTGCGAATAATTTGTTCGCATTCTCGCCGAATATTAAAAGGCACGTCTTTTTCTTCATTCAAAAGGGGGACTGTAATATCTTGGGCACAGCTTTCCACTTGTTTGCGTGAAAATACGAATGCAATCGCAGGAAGCATTTCACGGTCGTGTAACAATTTCACTAATTTGTTTAATGTGTGTTTCCGGTTCATGCGTAATCGGTGTTGATTATAATGTTCTTGAATAGAATATAATTTTTTATACCCGCCTTGTTGAAAGGACCCATTGTGTTCCTGTAATAATATTAGTTTATTGGTATTATCCTTTATTTCTTTTTGGATGGTCTTATCGTGAATATGTTTAAAAACACTTTCATTGTTTGTCATAAAGGCATAATGAGTAAGGGGAACCACGCGATGATTAGTAGATGCTAACCATACTTGTTTGGAACCATCTTTTTCACACCATTTGGCAAATCCTTGTGGATTATCAATGGTAGCCGATAACATAATCATTTGAATATGTTCTGGTAACATTAAGATAGTTTTTTCCCACGTTTGTCCGCGTTCCTTATCATTGATATAATGAACCTCGTCAAAAACTACGCATCCTAGTTCTTTTTGAATATCAATTTGAAAAGGAAGTCCATTGGTAAATTCATTTGTAGTTTGTGAAAAAACAGTAGGTTCATCAGTTTTTTTGTGTTGGGTAGAGACAAATAAATAATTCATTAGGATTTCTGTTGTCATAATTAATACGTCTGCTTCAGGGTTTGTTTTAATGTCTCCGGTGAAAAGACCGAAGCTAATATGAGGGTATTTTTTTGAGAATTCATAGTATTTTTGGTTGGAAAGGGCTTTAATTGGGCTAGTATAAATAACTTTTTTTCCTTTTTCGTGGAAGTGTGAAATGCCAAATTCAGCGGGTAATGTCTTCCCCGACCCAGTATGTGCGGTTACTAATACGTGTTGTTCTTTAACAATGGCTTCAATTGCGTATTTTTGGAAGTCGCTTAAAGGGAAAGGATAACGTTCAAAGTAAGATTGGTAGGTTTCTTGGGAAGCTTGTGGGTAAGGACTGTTGCATAAGAATACCATTATGAGTACAGTTATATATGGAATAGTATGTTTATATTGTTTGGATAAAGGAATCAACACTTATGAAAACTTACCGTACATAGTATTATTTTTGTATAATTTTTTGTTACTATCAGCAGTTACTTTTTTATAACTTCCACGTATAATTTGAACAACAAAAGGTAAATTAGCGTTTACAACATTATGATGTTGCATATTTTTTAAGAAAGAGGGTTCTGATTTCCAGCTTTTTTCAAAAGACCCATCATAATTGTTTTTATGAAGGAATGTGGCAGAAATAAATTGATGGTAAAAGTTTTCAAACAATTTTATGAATGTGTTGGGTTCAGCAAAGAAAACAAGGTCTGATTGATTGTAAAGATGATTTTCTTTTATATTTTGTATTGTAGACAATAATGAGAAATAATCATTACGTCCCTTTATAATTGTATCAAAACGGTATTTGAGAACTATATCATATTTTACTAACTGTGATTTATAATTAGAAATTAAATTATTTAGATGAAGCCATTGTAGCATGTTTTGTTGCATATTTTCTTTTGGAATGTTATTGGGAGGATAAATATCATTATTAGGGTCAATTAAACAAAGATATCTGGATTTACCAAAATCTTCTAGCAGGTCGCTGTGTTTCACATAACTTCCACAAAAAATATCGAACCTGTCAAATTGTGATTTTACCATATCAAATGTATCCTTATCACGTATGTCACCAGTAATGATAACAGCAATATTGTATGACATTACTATATAATAAATGGCAGAAAAAGAAGTTTGTAATACATATGAGTGTCATCATAAAGTACATTGGTGTAAAACAAATTCGTTTATTTGGGTGAACCACGGTAAAAAACAAATATACCTTGAAGTGCCAAAGAATGCGAGTTCTACAATGAAGAATGTATTGAAAGACTTTGAGAATATGTCAAAGAAAGATTTGCTTGAAAACTATACTACGAAATATAGCGATTATTTTATATTTTCAATTTACAGGGATTTTGAGGAAAGGATTATATCAAACTATAAAGATTTTATTAAATCAAACAAAATGTGTCGAATTGAACAAATGAGTAATTTATTCAAAATGACAAAAAAAGAAGTTCAAGAATTATCTATAACTCGTTTTTTAGAGTTAGCATTGAAACATAAAGACCATCATTGGTCTTCTCAATACCATTTTATGAACTACAGAAGTGATATAGTTCCAGAGATATATAATATTAAAAATATCAATGACCTGTTAAAGAAAATTAATGTTCCAATATCGGATAAGGTTTTGAATACTAGTAAAAAGAATGAAGTAAATCTAACTGAAACCGATAGAGTTTTAGTTAGACGAATTTATGAAGCAGACTATAAAAACAGTAGTTATTTCGCAAAAATACTGTAAATATTAACAGATTAAATAGTGTCAATAAAAGGACGATTATTCATATCGTCAATAAGGTCTTTGTATATTTCAGCAAGTTCTGCGTGGTGTGAATAATTCTTTTTAGTTTCTTTTTTGTGTAAATGCAAAGGACCTACTCCTAATAGGTCACAAAGTTCATTTTGTCTTTCAAACATATCCTCATACCTAACACAGTGTATTTTGTAATTTCTTTTTTCATTTTTCGTAGTGTAATTATTATAAAACTCTGTAATACCAAATAAATCTTTTTTCTGGGAAAGAACGTTTTTTAGTTCGATGTTTCTGTTGGTTTGAACGTGGTCCATATGACGTTTATGGCAGTCTTCATAATATGGTATATATCTGGAATAAATAGCCTTAATAGGGTCTCTATAAATGAATATAACATTAATGTCGTTCAATTCATTTTCAGGAACTTTTATTCCATTGAACCATTCGTAGTACGTGTCGCCTCCTTTATTATTTCCTATATATTCTAGCTCTAATGGGGGAATACGTGAATGGATATGTTCTACTCGTCCATATGGCTTTAATGAGTTAGCTAGTAGGGTAGAACCAGAACCACCGAAACTACATACATAAAAGGTTTTCATTGTATAACAAGAAAACAATACTATTTATATGTTGTTTGAATGAAACAACATAAATACTAGGGTGTCAAAATATGTATCGTATGAAAATTTGTTTAATAGGTCCAGGGTATAAACCAATACCCCCAACAGGTTGGGGGGCAGTAGAGTCTGTTATTTGGGATTATTATATTAATTTAAAAAATATGGGTGTAGAAGTAGATATTATCAATAATAAAAATTTGAGAGAGGTAATTGTAGAGGTAAATAATAAAAATTATGATATAGTTCACATAATGTATGATGACCATATAATAATAACTCCTTATATAAAACCAACTAGTAAGATACTATACACATCGCATTATGCCTATATTACAAGTCCTACTTTTGAAATGCATCATAATCACTATTATAATAATATTTTCAAACACGTCATTCATAACAAAAATAGAGTAGTTATATTCGCAATTAGTGAACAAATAAGACAAAAATATATATCACACGGGTATGATGAAAACAAAGTGTTTGTTATGCATAATGGTGCTCGTGATGATGCGTTTGAATTTATAGAATCTCCCGCAAATGTAGATAAATCAGTATACTTGGCAAAAGTAGAAACAAGAAAGCGTCAATATGTATATCAATCTATTCCAAATATAGATTTCGTAGGTAATTATCATAACTCTACATTTGACCTTAGTAATAAAAATTACCTAGGTGAATGGAATAAAAATGTATTATATGAAAACTTGTCATCTTATGGGAATCTAGTTTTGTTATCAGATGGCGAAGCTGACCCGTTGGTTGTGAAAGAAGCCCTTATTTGTGGATTAGGTGTGGTAGTAAGTGAATGTAGTGCTGCCAACATTGATACAACACTTGATTTTATCGACATAATTCCAAATAATAAATTGAATGATATAGCATATGTGGAAGCAATTATTAATAAAAATAGGGAAATATCAAAGCTGTCCCGTAATAAAATAAGAAAGTACGGGTTAGAAACATTTGGTTGGAAGGGATTAGTTGAGAAATATAAAGCATTAATAGATAAATTATTTGGAAATTAGTTTAATTATACAATATAAATTTTTATTATAGTGTATATGAAAGTATTTTTAGATTGTGGCACAAATATGGGGCAGGGATTGAATGAATTTGATGGTAAATTAAAACTAATTAATCAGCCTGATTGGAAAATATATTGTTTTGAACCAAATCCTTGTATTGGTTTGACAACACTGTTTCCAAAAGCAACCAACATTACGTATTTACAGAAGGCAGTATGGATTAAAAACACTTCATTAGAATTTCGTATGCAAGGAAAGGATGAAGATAACCTTAACGGTTTAGGAAGTAAATTAGAAGTGGTTGATAAAAAATACAATCCTGGAAACTGTAGATTCAAATTAGAGACTGTAGAAGCAATAGATTTATCGGAGTTCATTTTAAAACTAGTGAAAGAGGATAGTAATGTTGAAATTTATATGAAAATGGATATTGAAGGTGCTGAATTTGAAGTATTACAACATTTAATTGATACGAATACAATAAGATACATAAAAGAGGTTTATTGTGAATGTCATGGACGTTTTAGATTTGCGTTAGAGGACCAAAAGAAGCCAGAAATAAAGAAGAAAATTCGGGATATTGAAAATGGATTAAAACAAAGCGTAGAACGTGAAAATGTAAAGTTCCATTTCTGGATTTAAATGGTAGTATCATTACTTTGAGTATCCAAACAACTCAAAATCCTTTTTGAACAATTCATATATCTTATTCTTTTGTTCTTCTGTCAATTCTAATGTATTGTTTGACTCATTCTTACGCGTTTGGCTAATGGACTCAATAGTAATGTCTGGTTTTAAATAAGGTTTGATTTTGTCATAAACATATTGGATACCATTATTGTAATCTTCCATTCTTATTAAGTAAGAAACCAGCAGTTGGTCATTATTGTATACCCATCTATATTGGTGTAGAGGATTAAATGGTAAATGTTTCCAGTGAGTGGGACATCCGCGAGAAATCCATTCGTCGATTGAAACACTATATAATGCTTGTGTTTCCCTTTCATAACGTTCTTTCCTATGTTCGTTATACCACGATAAAACTAAATCATATGGGTTACGAATAACACTGAATGAGAATGAGCTATTATATTGACCTTTGAAAATATGTTGTAAGTGAGGAGCAGTTAAATGATAATATGGTTTTCCACCGTTTACACTGTCATCCCAACCAGTAAGTCCCTCATATATGTGGGTAGAAGCACACCGTGGTTTTGATATAAAGAAATAATTCCTATTCATTATATCAAATTGTTCTTTTTGTTTTATGTCTTTTTTTGTAAGCTATTATAAAACGCAATTTCTTCTGAAAAAATCTCTGCAATCCTGTTTTCTGTTTCTGTTATGAGTATGTAGTCATCTTTGTTTGATTTATTTTCAACTGTGACGTTTTGACCGAACATCTCATGTATATGACTTTCTATGTGGTCAAATTGAAATACTTTATCAACAATGATACTTCCACTGGGGTCTTTTATCCAGCTTGTTTGGTATAGAGGATTGCTTAAGTCCCAATATGGATTTTGTATTTTGTGGTCTTTATCTTCCCAATGGGTTTTACAATTCATATCAAATACCCATTCTTCAATTGTATCTGGATAAAATTGTTTCACTTCCCTGCGTATAACATTTGGGCTATATTTATGGTAATAATACCAAGATTTCACCAAATCAATAGGGTTTCTTATAAAACAAAAACTAATACGAGTGTTGTAGTTTATATCTCCTATTTTCCTTTTAATCGTATAAGCTTTAATATGATTAAACTGGGAGTGTCCTAATATTTTATGAACACTATTTGTGCCAGTTTTTGGAATCGATATATAAATATATTCGTCCATTACAATATAAAAGTTACGTAAGGTATATTTATATTATTAATGACTAATTTGTTTTTAGATTGTGGAACAAACCTAGGACAAGGATTAATGCAATTTAACAAAATGTACAATCTATTTAATAATAGTGAATGGGATATTTATACATTTGAACCAAATCCACATATTGAACTTGAAGTAATGTTTAATGATGTATCTAATTTAAAAAAAATAAAAAAAGCAGTATGGGTGGAAGATACCCAATTAGAATTTTTATGTAAAGGTAAGAAAGATGAAGTAGAAAGAATGAAATATAATGAGGAACGGTTTCAGGGTGGAGGTTCCCAAATTACTACAACCAATTATCAAAAAACGCAACCATCAAATATAGAAATGCGTAATGTAAAAGTAGATGCATTAAATTTCAGTAACTTCTTACTTGATAATCATGATAAATACGATAAGATTATTGTAAAGTTTGATATTGAAGGAGCAGAATTCCAAATTATTGATAAATTGGTTCAAGATGATACACTTAAACACATAGATACTCTATTTATGGAGCCTCACGGGCGATTCTTCTTTCAAAAAAATGAATGGGAGAATAAAAAAGAAGAAATAAGTCAAATAGAAAAAGGTTTATTTGATAAATGTAAATCACATACAAATGTACATTTATGGAGTTAAGTTGAAGATTTAAATTTTATATTTTTGTCTTAATTCTAATGGAAGACTCGCTTTCCAAATGTCGTGTCCTTTTCTAGACATTTTATCAGTGGTTCTTTTACAGTGTAAATAAAATATTCTATCAAATGTTTCTTTTGAAATGAATTCATCATCATTGATTTTTCTATAGGATGATGCTGAATAAAAATTCTTTGGGTAAGATAGTGCCATATTTGAAACTAAATCTCCTTTGCTAATAATAAGTTCATACCCGTTTTCTTTTGATAATTCTTCCCAGAACTTGCTTGAATACTCGTAGTCTCCGTGTGGAGGAAACTCATAATTTAAATATTGCTTATGTTCATCTCCGTGTAAAGGAACACAATGAACGTATATACAGCCTACATTACCCCAATTATGTAAGTTTTTGAATAAGTTATATTGATTATGAACGTGTTCGCTTGTTCCGTGGTCAGTAATCAAATCATATTGTTTATTAAAGCTGTTAGTGAGAAGGGTTAGGTCAATTGGTATTGAGCCATTTTGTCCGTTCCAATCAAATGATGTATGGTTATATCCGCTTCTAGTATAGAATTCCTTTGCTGTTTTAATACCATCAAAAAAGTTATTATGGTTATTTAATACTTGGTCTCCCAATTCAAGCATGTTGACATCCTTACTTTGGACAGTTAATTTATCCAATGCATACTCCTTAACAAACCGATACTGGTTTTCACAAATACCCATAATACTATGAATGTATGTAAACAATTATATTTATATACATTTGCTTGGATAAGTCTAATTACATAGATGCTGAAAATAAGGTAAATGTTTATATGTATTATTGATAATACCATAAAACATCTGTGGATACTTCTTGAATATCATTGCGAATACAATCTGTTCGTTGTTGATACAATTATTTTTTATCATTTCATCGAAAATAACTTTACTTTCATATTTAATCCTATCAATGATTTGCCTTGTTCCTGAAAAGATGGTTGCCGTTGTAAAGTGGTCGTGATGGTACATCATCTGTAATGGAGTAAGGTTATTCATTAATGTCTGTTTTACTTGGATATTGAATTTATCCTCGTTTAATTTCTCAACGTTTGGCCATGGTTTCTTTAAATTAAGGTCATAATCCTCAAAAAAGCGGCTACATCCAGCATCTACCCACATAAAATATTTACTGTCAAAATAGTTATTTTCTGCAACTTCACTTACCCAGAGGATTTTATTCATAATAAGCAAATTGTAAATGGGTAATTTAACTTCTAACCTATGACCGCCCATTATCTTTCTTAAGTAATCCTCATTTTTTACAATTTCATTGACCTTGTCTTCGTATTTGAAGTATTCAATATCTTTCTTTTCAATGATGATAAACTTTGTAGATGGGTAATCGTTTCTTTCATCTTTTATCTTTTCATATGTAGCTTGCTCACAATAAATAACCATGGGGACATTTAATCGCATAGTTTTTTTTAACCAACTAACGTAATCATCAAAACGCCTACCGTCACCATTTGTTTCACGATTAATATTATACAAACCAGTTATTACCGTAACTTTATTATCCATATATATAATTTATTAAACTATGTAACTTCTATATTCTTCAAGGATATAAACACTATTATATTAATACTTGTATACAATGATATCAGAAGCGTATGTTATGATCGCATATGGCGATAAATATGTGCTAGAAGCGATTAACCTTGTAAAATCTATCAAAAAATTTGATAGGACCCGCCATTTTGTTTTAATTTCAAATATCAAAGAACACGAGTTGTTTGATAAAGTCATTAATATAGAGCATGAATTTGTTAATGAAACAAACAATCATAATAAATTCTGTGTATTAGCCCGTATTATGGCACCAAAATATATTGATTATGGGCGATTTGTGATGATAGATACAGACATATTATGTATGAATGACCCAACATACATGTGGGATACTTTTAAGAGTAACGATAATTGTTTCAATTGTATTTGTGGACGTGATGGTTCGGCTTGGCATTGGGGACATATTGACGAAATTAGCAAGAAGAATGACCTAGTGATGTTACCAATGCACGGTGGTATTATTTATTTCGATAAAACGTCACATTTATTTGAGAAGTATTATGAAGATTTGTTATATGGACTTGAACATTACGATGAATTAGGGTTCAAACGTGAATTCAGGAATAAAGCGATGACTGACGAAGTTATTATATCATATGCAAACGCAAAGAATAGTATCACACCATTTGATTTTGCCTACTACCCTATTGTATCATTTAATCTTAATCCGAATTATCCAGTAACTGAAAATATTATTTCGTGGGGAACAGCTAATACAACATTCAAAACTTCTGGACCTACTTTATTCAACCATTTTACAGGTTTAAACGAATACCCTCATATTGGCAATTTGTATAACAAATGGTTACAAAAATTGGATGTCTAATTAGAATAGTAATAATATAAATAAAACCAAACGTCTATTAATCCCATTTTAGGTATAATGGTATTAAATAACGAACTATTTAGAATATACATAGTAGATATAAGTTGTTGGTCGCAGCCAATAAATTTATTGCTATTGATGTATAAATCAAATATATTATAATATTTTTCGTGTAACGTTGTAAGGGTTTCCTTATGACCTCCAAACATTGAACCTGAAAAATGAACTTCGTTTGTGTAGAAAATGTCTTGTTTTCTTTCAAATGGACGAAGCAATATGATATCCAGCTTATCTCTTGAGATTTTATCCTTATTTGGATAACCTTGTAAGAATCTTGCTGTATTTAGGTCTCTTACGTTACCTATATCATTCCATATAAAATATTCACTATCAAATGGGTTCGAATCTATGGTTTCTTTCAAAAAGTCAAACTTGGAATTCCATATAATATAACATTCTTTTCTACGTGAAATGTGTTGTTGTGGGTCTATTCTTTCTTGATTAACCCAAATATCTGGGTATTTTTTTACAATTGCAAGGTCATTTAATTCCTTTACTATAATTTTGTATTGGATATTTTTATTTTCTTCAAATATGGCTGTTAGGTATTCTCTATCAGACTCTTGTGTATAAACTACGATGTTTACCTTATTCAGACCTAATACAAGCCAGCGAATCCAATTATCATATTTGTCGTGTGAGTGTTTATTAATTTTTGTTTTATAATAACAAGAAACAATAGTAGTCATAATAGACATACATTTGTTTAATGTGTATATTGTTTATTGACAAATTTATATTATGTATTTAGACGTATCCTTTGTTATTACGCACGATTGTATTGGAGAGAAAATATATAGTAATATATTATAAACTTATAAGCATGAATTTCCAAAAAGAGAATAAAATACAAGGTCTTCCTCAAGGTCTCCTTTATGGACAAAATGATAGAACTGATGAATTGAATGAGCGTATTTTACAAAGAACACAAGTGAATACCCCTTTAGCTCCTCATTATGATCCACGACCAGTTGAGACCAAACATATGATTTTCCCAGTTTTAGAAAGTCGTCATGACGTAAATGAGCCGAAAATGGAATATACACCTTTTCAAACCAATACCCATCATTTTTCTGGAAACCGCAAGGGTCCCCACGATGGATTCGCCAGAAATGTAGAACACGAGAATTTATTACGCAATCAGTATTTTGCTTTACAGAATGGTGCTAGTCAGGGTGTATATGTTCCTTCTTCAGAAAGCAGTTTATACAAAGTAGATGTCCCTTCCGCACCAAGCGTTCAACCCCACAAACATCTATTTGAAAAAAGTCACTTTAGTGATGCTGTTCATCCTAATTTAGAAAATTCTTCTTTGGGTAAGAACCACTTTTTCAATCACACCCGAACTCAATTACGTAACTCTGGGAACTAACAGTGTTATGAGTAAAAAATATAAATATAGTTTATAACTATACTTATGTTAAGAAATATAATAGATTTTTATACTTCAAAAGATTCTTCAAAAACCTCGTTAAAAATATTGGTTAGTGCGGCGGTTATATATGCATCTGTGTCTTATTATTTCCGCTACTTGAATAAGCCAGAATACGAATACATTGAAGGGTTCACACAAAAAGAACCATTTGTATTAAAAACTGACGATGGATGTTTTGATGAATTTTATACGCTAATATATGATGAACTCTATAATACCAATAAAAGAGTTCAATGGGAACTATATCGTGTGTTAAAAATGACACAGCCTTCTACATCAAATAGCACATTTTTGTATGTAGGTTCAAAAACAGGTTTTGGTGTATATCAATTAATTGAAGCCGGTTATACTGCATATGGTGTTGAAAATTGTCCCAAAATGATTGAATATAGCGAACAACAATATCCTAATGCGCCTATTATAGAAGGCGATGTACAGCAACCCCTGTTATTTGAACGTAACAGTTTTACCCATATTATGTGTACTGATTTCATGATTTACAAAATGAAAAACAAAGAACAATTTTTCAAGAATTGTCTACAATGGTTGAAACCAAATGGATATTTAATTTTACATTTAGTAGAACGTAGCCGTTTCAATGCGATTTCTCCTACCCACGATGAAAAACGTGATTGGGAGCGTATTACGAAAGACCCCAAGAGCCAGCTTTTAAAAACAGAAACAGTTTTTGAAGATTATACTTTCGTCCAGCAATATCATATTCCAGTCAATGTAGATGAAACGAATTGTGTACTTTTCCGTGAGACTTTTACCGACCGAAGCAACAATAATGTGCGTCAAAACGAACATAATCTGTATATGGAAAACATACGCACTATATTAGAAATAGCTAAATCATTCGGTTATTTGTTTCACTCCAAAACCACTATGAAAAAATACAATGACGAGGAACACCAATATATGTATATATTGGAAAAGCCTATGTAGGTTTTAGACCTTTTCTCATTAAAAACGCCGAAGTACGCAAAAATTGATTTATTATATTTATACTTATACTTATAAAATTATTAACAATGACGAAAGTTGCGATTTTAATAGCGTCTCATATTGGATATGAAGGACAAATAGATTTGTTAGATAACTGTATATCATCGTTATTGGAACAAATATTCAAACCAAAAAGTGTATATATATCAATATCATTTGAAAATGATATATATAAAAAGAGTTTTATAAGTATTTTACAAAAATATGGAAGAACTACGAACCCCAAGATTAATTTTAAAATTTCAAAGGAAAAAAAGCATCAAATGGAACATTTACATAATATATGTTCCAATATTTGTGTTAATGATTATGATATGTTGATGTTTTGTGATGATGATGATACATATCATATTGAACGCATTCAATGTTTTGTTGTTGCGTTTAATCATGGTAAAGGAATCTGTAATACTGGAAAATTCGGTGGTGTTAGAGAACATGTAGATTTAGATTTAACAACCAGTGATGATGACTTATGGGGGGAAATCCCTGAATTTTGGTGTTACGGTATAGTTCCAAGTGCTATTGTTGAATTCTTTAGTTTCTTCAAAGGTGTGAATTATATGTTATTACAACATAAATTTGGTGATATGTATTTTAGACATTATTTGCGTAAAAATAGTAAATATTATGAATGGGTAGCTATAGTAGATAAAGATTTTGGTTTCACACTATATAATTATAATATTAGTAATCCAAATAGCATATGTGGAAAAATACAACGCGGTATGGGAAATAAATATGACAATTTATTAACGAAAGTATTAGATTGTAGGTCTGAAGACCACTTCAATAACATTGTGAAAAAAAATAAAAAATTATATGATATTGACGACAAACTGAAAGACAGTTTAAAAATGATATACAATTTCTGTAAAATATTATATAAATAATCAACATTTTAAATGTCCAAAGGTGTAAATAATGGACTCTATTCGCACCATATTATGGAAAATAATATTTTCATAATATAGTTCATGCTTCCTTTCGTGTTTGCATCCTTCTGTATTATATGGTTTACTATATTTGTAATGGTACATATTCAATATCCATTTTGGAATATCCAGCCGATATATCATCAATATGATTACTGGCGGTTTTTGTATACGAACCCTTTCATTGTTCATAAACAAAGACCATGGAAAACTAAATACTTGGAAACAAATCATATTTTTATGTTCCCATTTGAGGAGTTGAATACTACTCAACAACATTATTTTTTACGATTATTACAAGGATATACGCTACCAGATAATCAAAATGTCCTCTACACATTTAACGAAAAAGATTTTTCATTGTTATTTAGCGAGCATATACAACCTTGTTACGTATCTTTTTATTATCATCAAATGCCATCTCCTACGGACAAAACAATTAGTTTTCATAACGTTCATTACTCAATTGACCCATATGCAACTATGTATTCTATACCCATAGTTATGAATTTCTTGCCCTCCGAAACATCGTCTGAATATGTGCGGTTACAGTTACCATTTCATTCACATCCTGTCATTAAAAATGAAAATGATATACATGCTATAAGACAGTTGTTCCAAACACATTGTTATCAGTATATAGTAAAACACCCCGACCAGAAAGCAGCTTTATTTCGCAAGCATGGGGAACCTCATAATGGTATTATACCCATTGTGGAATGGAATAGTTATACGTATCATATTCCAAAATACCCTCCACAACAGCAAATGGACCCATACTATGTTACTCATATCCATAAAGAGACCCAAAATATATTAGAGACCTTATTTATAAACGAAGCAACTGACCCTTCTAAACGAAAACAACAGCATAGTCAGTCTCAAATGACTTCAACTAATCATCATAAACCATTTTCATTATGGGTTACGGTCTCTTTTACTCATTTGTTAAACCTCATCAAGAATCAGAAGAGTTATGTGTATGTTTTAATGTTTAAGAAATCCGTACAGGGAATTTATTTTTTCACAAAGAGACCTATTCAATACGAGGAACCAGAAGGAATGGTTCTTGAACTAACCGGTTCAATTAGTTATCAACCCAATGTCCAATTATTCTTTAAAGGATTTTTACAAGGGGTCCATAATATCATGAAAACAAATAAAGAATACAAATACGTGCATATTCAAGGGAATAGCCATAATACGTTGCTATTACCATTTTGGAATAAGCTGGTTATTCCTATACAGAGGGACCCTGTTGCCTATTACATGTATAATTACGTAATACCGCAAAGCCCTTTTGGTGCCCATTCAAGTTTTGTGTTGTTATGATTTACACACGCTGATAATCATTTTTAACTCTTTTAGTTAAAATTGAGTTAAAAGTAACATATTTAGTAATAGTATAGGATGCCAAAATATACTTGCGAGCGTTGTCTAAAAGAATTTTCTCAAAAATCCCACTATACTAAACATCTAAATAAAAAGTTACCTTGTCAAAATAATAAAGGGAACATAGAGGAAATTATTGAGAATATTATCATAAATAAAAAAACGGTGTTAAATAATGCGGCAAATACAACCACAATTACAATTGAAACCAAAATAGAAGAACAAAAACAAAGTAACCCAAACATTGAAAATAGAAATATTAATGAAACTGACAATAGTAAAACGCAACTTATAATAAATGATGATTGTATTAAACGAATGAAAGAGATGAAACCAGAGAGTGCAGATATTATAATCTGTGACCCACCGTACAATATTGGAAAAGATTTTGGAAATAATAGTGATAAACAAGATATGGACAATTACCTTACTTGGTGCGACGAATGGATTAGTGAATGTATTCGTATTTTAAAACCAAAAGGAACATTATATATATACGGATTCAGTGAAATATTAGCATTTATTAGAGTAAGAATACATATAAATGTTAGGTGGATAATTTGGCACTACACAAATAAGGTAACACCATCTCTTAATAACTGGCAAAGAACACACGAAAGTATATTATGTTGTAGTAAGGAAAAACCACACTTTAACCGTGATGATGTAAGAGAGCCATATACAGATACATTTTTGAAAAACGCGGCAGGTAAGGTAAGAAAAGCAACAAAAGGTAGATTCAGTAACGGAGAAAAAGAAACCACATATAACGCACACGCAAATGGTGCCCTTCCAAGAGATGTTATTAAAATATCAGCTCTTGCGGGTGGTGCTGGAAAAAAAGAAAGAGTTAACCATCCAACACAGAAACCATTAGAATTATGCGAAAAGTTGATTAAAGCATCTAAAAACGGCGACAATACCCTACTTGTAGTCCCATTCGCTGGTTCTGGAAGTGAGTGTGTAGCGGCTAAAAAAGAAAAAATAAATTTTATAGGATTTGAAATAAATGAAGAGTATGTGAAATTGTGTAACGAACGACTAATTAGTCTGTAAATATCTGATAAGAGACCTTTCGCTCTTGATTTCAAAGAAGTAATCTGTAAATTTTTTTTTATGTTTTAAGAAATCGGAACGTGAAAACCAATAAGCTTGTTGAGGTTGTGCGATTCCGTTTAGTTTTTTACCTTGACCTGTGATAATACCATCACTAATAAGCTCTTCTACCGTTGCTCGCTTTCCAATATAAAACCTGATACATCTGAAATCTACACCACAGAGCAATAAATATTGCCATTCGTGTGAAATTTCTATGTGTTGCCATTTCCAGTCATCCCCATTGGAATGGTACCTGGCTGACTTTTGTTCTATTGTTTTACCTAGCTTGGTGTGGTCGTGTGTAGATGAAGTTCGGCTATCTAACTTAAAATATGCCTTCGCGATTTGTTCCATATATTTCTCCCCAAAGGTTTTTCCAGGTAATGAAATATATTGGATAATTTCTTTTGATGCATTATTTTCATTATAATAGTCAAGTTGACTCTTTGGATGTTGAAAATTTTTATGAAATTCAATTAGCATTAATTGATGAGAGGTGAGTCCTTGTTTTAATCTTACTAGCCATCCACGGATAAGTGATTGACATTTTATTATATTATTAATATCTTGCGGTGTTTTTTCCATTTGAATGAGATGTTATACTATACTTAAAAATCATTTTAAGTTCAATTTTTATATAAAACAATTTATTGATTGTTTACAAATAGTGAAACATATTGTAAAACGACTTCATAATAAGTGAATTCGTTTTATTACTAACATTAAACCGGTCTACCGAGTGTATTTACCAACGCGAGTAAATGAATCAACTACATAAATAACAAAAATACCTAAAAAAGTATATAACAAGAACTCTTCTGTGATGTGTTCTGTTTTTTCGTGCTGTTGCTGCTCCAATAAATGAATCATATAATTGATTCTCTCCATCAACTTATCGTCATCCTTACCAAGTCCCATGTTAGCATAATAAGGTTTGTTTGCTTCGCGGAAATTTGTAGCGGGTTGATAAATATGTTTATAATCACTACCGCCGGTAGATGACTGCGTAGCATTGTACATATGCTTGTCTTTTTGAGCGATGGAAGCTTCTGCAAAGGAAGGCATTGGGATATCAATCGGAGGTTTTCCGGAAGATAAATGGTCGGATTTGGTTTGAACGCTTGGAGGTCCTAAAGGTTCATAATTACTCAAGCCACTTTCTTCGTTGCTTTCTAAAGAAGTAATCTGGTCTAATAATTTATTAACCTTATTATTACGTTCTTCATTCGCATTTTCCAATCCTTCAATGGTGGGAGGTTCAGAATCCGTAGATGGCTGTTGGGACTGATTTAATTTATATTGTTTTCGCATTGTGGGTATTCTTTTTTTATTGGTATTTTTATCATTATTCCATGGAGATGCTGTCGACAATAAGGACATAGAATATAGTTTATCTTACAAAATCCGTAGATATTTTTGTGTGTATTCTAATTCAAAAAGAGGCAATTAAAAAAATAGTAGTAATTTATATATTCAAAAACGAAGATGAACCTAAAAATAGATTGTATATACCAATTAACCCCTATTCTATTAGTATTCTTATATTTGGCACATAGAGACGAGTTTATTTCTACCAGTAATACCGTTTTAGGAAAGTGCATTGCGATTGCTCTAATAATACTTTACACCACCATAGACAAATACCTTGGATTGTTTGTTTGTGCTTTGATAATTACATATTATTATAATGGTGTTTTGGAAGGGTATGTTACACTTGACAAGGAGCAATATCCTTACAAACAACCAAAAGAAGAGGAAGAGGATGAGGAAGAAGAAGATTCTATACGAGGATTTAATTTTCCTAAATGGATGACATCCTTTACTGGATTATCAGAGGCTATCCAACGTAATATTTTAGAACAAGACGTCAAAGAAGGAATGTGTAATAAACAACATAAAGAGTCTTTTACAGAACAACGCACTTGTGAAAAGGATGGAAAAACGTGTCCTTTATCTATTTCTGAAAAGAAGTTAGAAGCAGAGAAAGAAGTGAATAAAAAATGTGACCAATGTATATACGCACAATAATGAATACAAACGATAACATTTTTCAACCGGCAGACTATGGTGTATTATCAAAGATGATGTCAGATACGAATAAAGCAGTAACGATAACTATTGGAATATTTGTATTTATATTTACGTTAACCTTTATTCTTGTGAATTCAACATCTAATAACAAGATGCTACAGAAAATGAATTTGTTTAATGATTGGAAAAAAATGGCTTCAGACGCAACTCATAATATGAATAATAGTAAAATATTTGCAGGCATTATGATTATATTGATGAATATTACCTCTAAATATGTGCCAATCAAACTGGGAAAGACTATGGAAAGGTTAATGAAACATTACATTAGTGCTCCGTTATTAGTTTTTACTGTATCATGGATAGGCACACGAGACCTATATATAGCGTTCATTATCACTGGATTATACATTTTGTTTGCTGAAATTCTTTTTAATGAAGACAGTTCCTTCTGTGTTTTATCCGAAGAATTCCGTGATTACCACGACCAAATAGAGAAAGAGCAACTAGAAAAGAACGAACAGCTTACAGAAGAAGACGTAATTAAAGCACGGGCAGTATTAGAAAAAGCCAAAAAACAGAAAATGGATATTATGGAATATGAAGGATATACACTTAAATAGGCTACAAAAGAATGTAAAAACGTCTATGCTATGTATTATAAGTGACATAGCATGGAATTGGTGGTTGCTCGTAACAATTTATGTTACATTGGAGACGATAAAAATGGACTATTGTATAACATTAAAGAAGACATGAAACATTTTCGGACATTGACAAAAGGGCATATCATTCTTATGGGACGTAACACGTTTGAATCCTTACCTAACGGTCCATTACCTAATCGTATTCATATTGTATTGACACGTAAAGTAAATACCGAACAAACCTCAAATGATAGAGTATATTTCAGTGATTTAGAACATTACAGGGAACTGTTTGAACGTATAAAGAAACCCCAACAGAAATTATTTCTAATAGGTGGTGGTATAATATATGACTTGTTATGGAAACAATGTGACGTTTTACATATTACCCACATATACGATAATAAATCCGGGAACATAAAATGGAATGCATCTTACAATGAAATAGAAGAATTGTTTGATAAGAAAAAGGACGTTCATAAACACTGTGACGAAAGTGGTATTGATTATAGTTTTATTGAATACGAAAAAAAATGCGTCGTTTAGGTTATAATATAATGCAGTTATATTATAACGTAATGTCCAAGGAAGAACAAATAGAAGACAAATCTATTGATGAACAAATAAAAGAAAAGCAAGAAGAACTCGTAAGCATTCAAAAAGAATATGAAATGGAAATAATAGTAGAACCGTTACAGATTATGCTACAAACAAATGTTCCCTCACAGCCTAATTTTGAGTTCACAAGTAACTTAATACATATTCCTGATAATGAGCCACCCATCAAACGAGATAGGCTTAATAAGTATCCATATATATGTACGAATTACGAGTATCCATCAACTGTATTGATGAGTTTATCTTATAATGCAATCATTGAATTCTTTTTCAATGCTGATACTATGATTTCAACTATGAATAGTTCAAAGGTTCAAAGTTTCAAAAAGAAAAGTAAAACAGAGGCTGAAGAATATAATATCCAATTGATGATAAAACTATTGTTTCCTACGAAATTCTTAATCCCAATTAATTTACACCAAAGTATAGACATTGTATTAAAAAGTAACACTTTCCCGCGGAACTTTTTCTTTAATCCAAACCAAATACGATACTCATATATGCAACTAGGTAGTGAAGTATATACTACTTCTCGGGTGACATGGATTAATGACTTATTAAATCATAAAGAATTCAGCACATTGATGAAGAAAACGTATTTTGCTAATAAAGTATTACGTAAAATTTCAGTAGAAAAAAGCATTGTAGAGTTACAGAAAACAAAATTAAACACTGAAATTCAGAAACTAAAAGATGGTATTGACGAAAACAAGCAACTGTTGGTAAAAGAGTATAATGACAGCGTAGAAGCATTCAAATCCAGCTTAAATGATTATGAAAAACAACATAAGGATGTGTTTGAGAAACAAGATAGTGACAGTGAGTATATACCTAGTGATGATGATGATGATAATGATAATGATGATGCTGCTGATGATGGTGTTATACGAACAAGGTCAGGTAGGCGTTCAAAACCAGTTCAACGTTATATGGGAGGCAATGATGACGAATATACTTCTACCCAACTTACAAATACCTTGGAAAAAGAGTTGAAAGCATTCTTGGAAAAAATAAAAGAAGGTGAAAAACTACCAGATGAAGTTATTGAAGATTTAAAGTATGATATTGAGCGGTTTACTGGTGATATTGACAGATTGAATGAGAAGATTGAACAATTGAATAAACAATTAGAAGGCAATACGAAAAATCCATTAGAACCATTCAATAATACCGAATACACGAATTTGGAACCACCTATCAATATACACAATGTATATTTACATAATATGTTAAAAATAAATTTGAGTAAAGAGTTTCCCAGTCAAAATATAAAGAACTTTTACGATAAAGTATTACCATTATTCATTAGGGCAAGAGACCGAAAAGATAATGAGCTAACGAGTGGAAATAGATATTTTAAAGACTTACTTTATGGCGGCATTGGGAAAAAAGAAATTAAAGGAGATGTTATTCATAGTAACCTACAAAAATTTTATGATTCAATGAACAAAGTTTATAAGAAATATATCAGGAACGATACTAGTGTTAGCATTAAAAAAGAAAGGAAAATATTATATACTGGCGTAGACGAGGTGTTCTTCAAGTTTCCCAAACCAGGTGTCCCTAGGAGGAGAGTATATTTCATAATAGAGTTAATAGAAGGTGCTGTAAATGACGAGAATAGAGATGTTATTACTTGCCCATATACAGGAGAATATCTTGGGGCATTATTTGAAAAAATTTTTTATGGTAACAGTATGTTTGGCTGGAAAGTAAAACCAGCAGAATATTTATATTCAGTAAAAACAGAAACTACTGAATACTCAAAGTCAAATGTCAAAGATGGCGAACAAGAAAGAAATGAAGAACGCGAAGAACAAAACCTAATACGACAAGAGGCTGATGCTCCTTTGTTTGAATTAAATGAACTAACCAGGTTATTTGAACCTGAAAAGAAGAGAGATGGCGAAACAACCAGCTTTAATGAACAGAAATTTGGCGATTTCTTTGATATATTAATAAATGACGATAATATTCAATCACTATTTGAAAACGCAGCAAACTATGATATAAGGCACCCTCAAAATAAACAATTATACATTGCCAAAGAAACATTATTAAAAGAATTAAATGTTAGAACAAGATTAATAAGACTGGATGCAAAGAGTAATAAAGATGGATTACTACAAGAACTCTCAAAATACTACAATACTGATTTACGTAATGATAAGTTGAAGAATGACTGGCAACAACATAAAACGCAACTAGAGTTTTTACAGGGTCAATTACAAAAGAAATTATATGAAGCTAACATGAGTGATGAGGACATATTTGATGAAGAGAAAAAGGTTGCTATTATCAAATACTTAATTGCTATTATGAATCATGCAGAAGTAGTTGTATCTCATTTTTTCAATAAATAAGCATAATATATCAGATTCTTATTATTTACAACATGTAAATAACAAGTCATTTTACATTTAATTAGTTCCTGTGGTATTCCCGACATAATTTTCCACACTAATTTTTTTCAATTCTTGTTGTACTTTAACAGGCATTGTTTCAATAAAATCCTTTAACTTTTCATTTGTTAATTTTCCTTTTCTTGTCAATTTATGTAATTTTTCATACGCGTCTGTGATATTGAATTTTCGCAATATTGTTTGTATGCCTTCTGATAATACTGATAAATTGTTACTTAATTCTCTTTTTATAACATCCATATTCAAGTCTATTTTTTCTAGACCTTTCAGTGTAGATGAATAAGAAATGAAACAATAAGAAAGCACAGAGCCTATATTTCTCAAAATTGTACTATCAGTTAAATCACGTTGTAATCTTGATACAGAGAGTTTACGAGTTATACCTTCTATTAATGCGTTGGCAATACAGATATTTCCTTCACTATTTTCAAAGTTAATTGGATTTACCTTTTGTGGCATCGTAGAAGAACCTATCTCGTTATCTTCTTTTTTGAGTTTTAAATAATCTTTTGAAATATATAACCAACAGTCTATATTCAAATCATTTATAATATTATTTATTGTTTTGATTTCATTAAAGATATTACATAAATGGTCATAATTACTTATTTGTGTCGTAAATTGCTCCCGTTTTAAACCTAATTTATGAATAAAAGTATTTGCAAAAGTAATCCAATCAATTTCTGGATAAGCAGCATAATGAGCATTGAAGTTACCAACCGCTCCTCCAAACTTGGTAGAAAATTTCATATTTTCAAGAATATTTACCTGTTCTTGGAGTCTGTAATAAAAAACCGTCAATTCCTTTCTCATAGTAGTAGGAACCGCTGGCTGTCCGTGAGTAAAGCCTAGCATAATATCATCATTCACATTAGAAACAAATTCATCAATAGAATTCATAATTTTATAAATTTCAGGTATAATGGTTTCGAACAATGCGTTTTTTAATGATAGAATATTTGCACTCGTGTTAATATCTTGCGATGTTATTCCAAAATGAATAAAACTAGTATACTTTTCTAATCCTATTTCTACAAACTTGTCACGTATGAAATATTCCAGTGCTTTTATATCGTGCTTTAAAAATTCTTCTTTTTCCTTAATTTTTACATAATCATGTTCATCAAAATCAATTGCTATCTTCAATATTTTTGATTTAATTTCACCGTTTTTAGTTTGTGATTTAATGTCACCGTTTTTAGCTTTTGATTTAAGTTCAAGTTTTTTTAGTTCTTCTAATTCAGGTAAGACGTCAATTAATGAGACAAAATAAAGTAGTTCAACATACAACCTGTAATTAAAAAAGCCAAACTCTGAAAAGTGACTTGACAATTGCATTGTTATTTTTTGATAGCGTCCATCAATCGGAGAAATATTATTCATATGATATTTTTGTATTTATCTATTTAAATATATTTCAAACACTTGTTATATTTTGGTAGGGTTATTTGAAAATACTATATCCTCAATAAATGTGTTTTCGTTAAGAATAGAAACTATATTCTCTTTCATGTGTTCAAGGTTTGGAGATTCGTGTAAAATACCCTGAAAATAGTATTTGAATACTCCTACTTCAACTGCTATATCTGTTTTTGAAATAATCAAATGTGTTGTTCCCGAGTGATTAATTGCTTGTATTAACTTATCTATTTGTAAGTAATTCACGCACCGTTGTCTTCCTGTAGTTGTTCCAAATTCACACCCAACTTCAGCAAGCTTGCACAATTCTTGATTATCTGCTAATTCATCTGGAAAATCAGGATCATATCCTACACGAGTATCGTAGATTTTCACCGCACCGTATATACGTCTTATTTTTTTTGGTGAGAATCCCAAACTACACGCTCCATAAGGTAGTGTGCTACTACTTGTCACATAAGGGTAATTTCCGTATTCAATGTCTAACCAGAAACCTTGTGCTCCTTCGCATAAGATAGCACCGTATAGATTTTCATCCCACAAAAACTCATTAAACATTTCACCGCAATCCATTACTCGCTTCCCTACACGTAAGTATTTGTCACGATAACAAGGACCTATTCCATTGCCTGTTGTTCCCAATGATTTTGAATATTTTTGTTTATCTTCTTCAATATGTTCTTCTGACACTACGTGTGCTCGCGGGGATATTTTTATGAGGGAGATGTCAAAGCCATTTTCCTTTAAATAGGAAACCTCTTTCATAAATGAATCATAGTTCACAACACATCCTGGTCCAATCACAGATTTAATGCCGTAAAAAATGCCAGAAGGGATTAAATGCGTCGAGTAGCGTTTATTGCCAACATATACAGTATGACCTGCATTGTTCCCACCAGACCAACGACATACAAAATCGTATTCACCACTCTTACTTAACTGTGATACTATCTTCCCTTTACCTTCATCCCCCCAAGATAGACCACAACAAATATCAACATATTTTATATTCATCACCTAAAGTAATACTAATAAAAAAATTATATTTATGACACTAATATAATTTTTATTAAAGTTATGAATCAATGTATTATTTATTTATTTATTTAATTTTAGTTTTCCATTCACAAATGTTCCTACTTCATCACCTATATCATCTTCGTTAGATTCATCTTTTACGCATTCATATACAGTGCCATTCATACGGTCGGTAGTATAGTAATTTGTTCCTTTGATATTTACAATATACACTTCTTCTTCCTCCTCTTC
>CEOO01026202.1_pt1 | contig 41279 bp, 50 predicted proteins | sample 530321 | NCBI WGS metagenome assembly CEOO01 (sample SAMEA2619927, study PRJEB7988) | marine metagenome | biome: marine biome (ENVO:00000447); feature: surface water layer (ENVO:00002042); material: "saline water (ENVO:00002010), including plankton (ENVO:xxxxxxxx)" | depth 5 m
ATATATATTAATATAGAGTATATAAAAAAAGGGCAGCTTTTTCGAGCCGCCCTCATTATATTATTTTTTATTTACGAGTTGTTATAATCGACCACATTAAATATCAAACCTAATACGGTCCAGAACACAACAAATATCGATACCATTACCATCAGTATTCCAATCCAGAATTGTAGTGATTCACCACTATATAATGTCGTGATAAAACCACCACCGATTCCAATCCCGACCCCACAAACAAGTAGGATCGAGAATATTATGATGAGAAAACGAGCGATAGTCTTTGGATGCCTCCTGAAATATCTTCTATTTTCCATAGTTTTTCATCCAGTTACTTAATAATTTAGTCGCCTGCTCTACATTACAATCAAACATCTCGACTATATACTTCCTCGCCCCAAACATATTTATTTCACCGGAGTCTCTCAACTCATCTAAAAAATTATACACCTCTTTATCTGGTGTACCTTCAATAATAAAATCACTCATAATTATTCTCCTTTCTTTTCTAATAATTTCTTACCCACACCAATTAACACTTGTTTTTCAAATTCGTCCATTAATTCCATGTGGTCTTCTGTGTCCATTTCGAATAATTTATTCCATGGTTCACCATAATCTCTCAAGGTTTCAAGTGAGTTATCGATCATACCTAATAACTCATCAATTCCCTCTTGAACTAACTTTTTATTTATAGTCATACTTTCTCCTTTATATTAAACCAATACTTATTTATATTGGTCATTATTAATATAGTACCCCATTAAAATCTATTTGTAAACACTTTTTTAAATTATTTTTAAAATTAATTTATAAATAGTCTAATTACACCCATTATTATATAGAGTCCCTCTGATTTAATATCAATATTAATCAATAAATTCCTAATCGCTCCCTGTCAACACGGATCCCGGCCCGTTTGTCCTGGTTTTAATACAGACAGCCCCGATTCTACGCCCGTTTCCCTTAAATTATTGATATTGTTACATATTTTCAAACAAGAACTAATACAGACGCGGTCCCGAGACCGGGGCCCGGGGGCGTCGGAGCCAGGTCGGCGGTCATCTAGCGCCTATTTAGTCGATCTGCGGGGCAAGTTTTTACAATCGGACTTTATCCGACACTATATATTAACCATATATAGGAAATAATTAGAAATAAATTGTAATACTTTGTAAGTTACCAATAAATACAATATGCCAATAAGCAATATCAGGTTTACAGGAACTTACTTTTACAGTAATATCTATATATAAAATTTACGGAGATATATGCATGTCAAGTAAAGGCGGCAAAAGAGAGGGTGCAGGAAGACCCGCTGGTGCCACAAACAAACGATCTCAAGCTATAGCTGATAAGCTAGAAGAGCTAAACTGTGACCCGATTGAAGGCATGGCTATGATCATGAACGATACATCTCTTGATCACAGCCTTAGACTAGCTGCAATGAAAGAGTTGGCGCAGTATGTAGCTCCAAAGCGTAAAGCCGTTGACATTGACGCAACAGTCGATGGTAGTGTTAATATTCAAGTTGTAAAGTTTGCGGATCTAGATGAGTCAGATAACAGTACCGAGTAACTGGCGACCACGCCCTTATCAGATGCCTATGTGGAAGTTTATGGAGGGCGGCGGCAAAAGAGCTGTTTGTGTTTGGCACCGTCGTGCAGGTAAAGACTTGTGCAGCATTAACTGGTGTGCAGTCTCCGCGTTAACGCGTCCCGGTTTATACTGGCATTTATTTCCAACCTATAACCAGGGCCGAAAGATTGCCTGGGATGGTATGACTAGAGATGGCCGTAAGTTTTTAGATCATTTCCCAAAAGAAATGCATGAAGCAACAAATAATACGGAAATGAGGTTAACTTTAAAAAATGGGTCAATCTATCAGGTGGTGGGTACCGATAACGTCGATAGACTCGTTGGAGCAAATCCCGTTGGAGTGGTATTCTCTGAATATGCCTTGCAAGATCCTCGTGCCTGGGATTACATTCGTCCCATCTTGGCAGAGAACGGAGGATGGGCAATGTTTATTTATACCGCTCGAGGTAGAAATCACGGATATGATTTATTAAATGTAGCTAAGAAAAATGAAAGCTGGTTTCAGCAGGTACTATCTGTTGAAGATACTAGGGCTATACCTATAGAAGCAATTGACGAAGAACGTGCTGCAGGTATGCCTGAGGAAATGATACAGCAAGAATTCTTTTGTAGTTTTGATGCACCATTAGTTGGATCATACTATGGTAACGCGATGAGTCGCTTGTTAGCCGATAACCACCTGACCAAGGTTCCGTACGAGCCTACACTTGACGTGCATACAGCTTGGGACCTAGGTGTCGGGGACTCGACTGTGATAATATTCTTCCAGATGCATCACAATGAGATCAGGATTATTGACTATTATGAGAATGAGGGAGAGGGGCTAGCTCATTACGTAAAGGTCGTACGCGAAAAAGAGTACGTCTACGGCGATCACATCGCGCCCCACGATATTCAGGTAAGAGACTTTAGTACAGGTAAATCTCGTATAGAGGTAGCACGTGAGCTTGGTATAAGATTCCGTATAGTACCTCAACTAAGAATAGATGACGGTATAGAGGCAGCACGTAGTATATTGCCCCGTTGTTATTTTGACGAGAATAAGTGTGACCGGTTGATTGAAGCCTTAAGACAGTACAGAAAAGACTATGATGAAAAACAGAAGACTTTCAAAGATCGGCCACTCCATGACTGGACATCACATCCCGCTGATGCATTTAGGTATCTTGCACTAGGGATCAGGGACCGTGTTAATAAAAATTTAAAGAAACTACCACGTCAAGCAGAGGGGGAGTATGCCATCTTCGGTAATTATTAGGGATCTTAAACTTAGCGATATGGATCAAGTGCTAATGCTAGCAGAAGAAGCGCATGCTGAGTCTAGTTATAGTCACCTTGACTTTGATCCCGAAGTTATTGCAGCAATGGGCCATACGTGGATAGCTAATCCAGAGGTATATTTTTGTAAATTAGTTACATCCGCAGAAAATAAAATTTTTGCGATGTACGTCGGACTCATTTCGAGTTATTATTTCGGTAAGGACCTAGTAGCGAATGATCTTTTATTATTCGTAAGTCAAGATAGACGCGGCGGGATAGCTGCAGCTAGATTGATAAAAGAATTTGAAGATTGGGCATTTGCAAACGGTGCGAAGGAAATACGGCCCGCTTCGTCGACAGGCGTAAAAACTGAGGAGACGAGGCAACTGTACAACGCTCTAGGGTATGATACCGTAGGGCACACGTTTGTAAAAAGGAGGTAAATATGTGCGGAGGCGGAAGAGCACCAGCACCACCACCCGCGCCACCACCAGTACCTAAGGTGGAGGACGTGAAGCAAAGTGTGGATGATTTGACTGAATCTGAAAAGAAGCGTAAAGGTCAAAAGTCTACGGTATTAACTTCAGGTGAAGGTGTTGAAATGGAGAAAATCAAGAAGAAGAAACTTCTTGGTGGAGCTTCAGAGAAACTTGGTAACTACTAAGTATGAAAGATGCTGTAAACCAAATTATCAAGCGCTTAGAGCAGCTTGAGTCTTGGCGTGCCCCGTGGGAAAGTCTCTGGCAGGATTGTACTGATTATGTCAATCCTCGCCGTGGGGATTTTACTACGAAGCAATTCCGGGGTAGTCGATCTAGGTTTGATAAAGTTTTTGACTCTACAGCACCACTTGCCAATGAACAATTGGCATCTGGATTACATGGTCACCTGACCAATACTGCAGAACGTTGGTTTAGTCTAAGAGTACCTGGTAACGATGAACCATCTCTTAGTATGAGACAATGGCTGCAAGGCACAGTCGAAGCTATGTTTGACTCGTGCTTTAATCTACCTGAAACTAACTTCATAACAGCAGTACATGAAATGTATCTAGATATAGGTGCATACGGTACTGCAGTATTCTACGTTGAGGACAGGCCAGGCAAACCTATACAATTTAGATCTTTCCACTTGGCAGACTGTTATGTAGCAGAAAACCATGAGGGAATGATTGATACTTGTTATAGGAAGTATAAACATACTGCAAGACAATTGATGCAGTTGTATTCTGATGTTTTACCCGAAAAGTTTAAAGAGATAGCTACTAAGCAGCCATTCCAAGAGTTTACCTGTGTACATGCAGTTGAACCTAGAGCTGACTTAGTCTATACAGGGGAAGACAAAAAAGATCCACTTAGTATGCCTTTCAAGTCTTGCTACGTTTTAGTAGAAGAAAAGCTGCTGCTTAAAGAAGGCGGCTTTATGGAGTTTCCATATATGGTACCTCGATGGTCTAAAACATCAGGTGAAGTATATGGCCGATCCCCTGCTATGGTTTGTTTACCTGATATTCGTATGGTCAATGAAATGATGAAGACTACTATCAGGGCAGCACAAAAAGCAACAGATCCACCACTTATGGTACCAGATGATGGCTTTATGATGCCATTACGTACTATACCAGGTGGCTTAAACTATTATAGATCGGGTACACCTGATAAGGTAGAACCATTAGTAGGTGGCGAAAGACCTGACGTAGGACTAGACTTTATTGAGTCTAGACGTGAGCATATCAGCAAATCGTTTCATGTTGATTGGTTACAACTGCGTGATGGTCCACAAATGACTGCGACTGAGGTCTTACAACGTCAAGAAGAGAAGATGAGGCTTATGGGTCCAATGGTTGGCCGACTACAGTCTGAGTTTCTTGGCCCTATGATCGATCGTGTCTTTGCTCTTATGCTAAGACGTAACGAACTAGCTAGACCGCCAGGTGAATTAGAAGGCGTGAAGCTGCACGTTGATTATATATCACCAGTAGCACGTGCTCAGAAAGCACAGTCAGTATTTAACTTTACAAGATTTTTAGAACAGATGATACCTCTAGCAAATGTTAAGCCAGAGATATTTGATAACATAAATGCAGATGGTACGTTCAGGTGGGCGCATCATACATTAGATGCTCCAGCAGAAACGCTGACAGATCCTAAAACAGTAGAGGAACAGCGTCAAGCTAGAGCAGAACAAGAACAAGAAATGCAGCAAGCAGCAATGATGCAACAGCAAGCTACAACAGCTAAAGATATGTCAGTTGCTGCTAAGAATGCAGGAATGGAGCCGATGGTAAATGGTGGACAAGCCCCAGGAAACTAACGCTCTAAGCGAATTACACACAGACATGAGGTCTGTGTTCCTTACTCCTTCGGGAACTAGGGTACTGAATTATCTGTGCAAGATTGCTCATGTAAATGAAGCAACCTATGTACCAGGTGATACCCACGAGACAGCACATCGTGAAGGTATGCGTCGAGTGGTTTTAAGTCTCTTGCGTTTCATTGACAAAGATCCGCAAGAATTGTTAAACTTACCAAAGGAGGTAGAAGATGAGTGAGAACGTCGAGTCCGTACAAGTTGATGCGGGGAGCTCGGGTGGTGATTGGAGAGCGTCATTAAGTGACGATATAAGAAACGATCCGAGTCTCGCTTCAATACAGGACGTTAATGGTTTGGCCAAGAGTTTTATTCATGGTCAAAGAATGGTTGGTGCAGATAAGGTAGTTATTCCTAAAGATGATGCATCACCAGATGAGATGAATGATTTTTACAATAGGTTAGGTAGGCCAGAGAAGTATGAAATCTCTAGGCCAGAGTTACCTGAAGGCCTAGAGTATAATCAAGAGATGGAAACAGAAATGCTTAAACTTATGCATGAGTCTGGTCTGTCTCAAAAACAAGCTCAGAACTTGTTTACTGGCTATATGAACTATATCGGCAAAGGTCATCAAGATATGACTGTAGGTCGTGAGTCTCAAATAGCTGAATGGGATCGAGAGATTAAACAAGAATTTGGCGCAGCATACGACGAGCGCGTAGACGCAGCTCAACGTGCAGCAGCCGAGTTTGGCGGCGATGAGTTTCTTGGTTGGCTAGATGAAACAGGTCTAGGTGATCACCCTATGTTTATTAAGATGTTTTCTAAGATAGGCATGGGTATCATGGAAGATTCTGCTGATACATCAGGTCGAGGTAATTCATTTACATTGACACCAGATGCAGCAAGGCAGGAGATTGCTAGATTACAACGAGATCCAAACTTTATGAAGCAATACAATGACAGTGAGACAGATGGACACGCTGCTGCCATTGAAAAGATGCAGGCATTGTTTGGGTTTGCATATCCGGAGACATAAATGGGAAAAACCAAAATGGGCCTTTGGGCTAATATACACGCCAAGCGTAGAAGAATAAAGGCCGGTTCCGGTGAGAAAATGCGGAAGCCGGGGTCTAAAGGGGCCCCGACTAACGCTGATTTGAAACGGTCACAAAATAAGAAAGGAGGCTGATATGCCAAAAGGTAAAGGCTACGGCAAAGGCAAGGGCGGTAAAAAGAAATGAGTTACGGTTCAAAAAGCACCGATGTAAAGGTTGCCAAAAAAGCAGGCAAGACTAAACTTACATCTGGTAAAAAGAAAACTGGGGCTAAACGTCCGTCATCAGGGGGTGTCATGGGTAAAGCTATTGGTTTAGCTGCAGACATGGGCATTATAAGTGTAAAATCATGAGTCAAATTGATGTCAATGTTTCTAAGAAAAAGAAAGCTGGTAAGACTAAAATGACTAAAGGTAACGGTCATGCTAAAAAGATGGCCTTCCTGAAAGCCGTTGGCGATAATACTTTCTTTGGTGCAGGCGGCAGTATGGGTGTTGGTGATAAAATGGTTAAACAATATAAAGCTCATCACAAGTTGACTTGATATGGCAAAGACTATTAAGATAGGGTATTTAGACGACGAGTTTCGTAAGACTAAAATGGGTCGTACGTCAAGTACTCAAAAGAAATATAACGAATACCAGAAGCGTCTGGCAGAGCGTCTAGCTATACCATCTAGCTATTTAGACGCCGCTGATGCTATGATTAAAAAGGTTGGCAAGAAAGATCCTGTTGTAAAACGGGTTGCTAGTCAAGCTAGAGGTAGAGGTGTCGCTGATCCTGAAGCAGCGATTAGGGGCGCTGAATTTGCAGGTTATTCTGGGGCTGATGCTCAAGGTATTGTTCGCCGTGCAGCGGGCAAAACTACAGGCACAAAACTCGGAGGATAGTTTACTTAACGCCAAAAATGCGTTAGAGTAATATCGGGTAGCGGTTTTACCGTCCGAAGTCAAAGCATGCCACGACTTAAAACGGCAAGCAGAGGTCCGCAAGGGCAGCCGAAGCGATTAATGTAAATATGTTGAAAGGAGGAAAGCTATGAGCTTTCAAATCACGACAGCCTTTGTACAGCAGTACAAAGCAAACGTCGAGCATCTCCTGCAGCAGAAAGGCTCCCGCCTACGTCCGTACGTGAGGGTCGAGACTCAGTCAGCTGAGTTTGACTTTTATGACAGAATTGGCGCGACTTCTGCACAAGAGGTTACTGGACGTCACCAAGATACTCCGCTTATCAACGTACCGCATGACAGACGTAGAGTCTCATTGCGTGACTTTGACTGGGCAGAGTTGATTGATAGACAAGATCGAATCAGAATGTTGATTGATCCTACTTCACCATACAGCCAAAACGCATCCTTTGCGCTAGGCCGTAAGATGGATGAGATCATTCTTGAGGCTGCATTCGGTGGAGTCCAAACAGGTAAGACTGGCGCAACAACTGTGACATTCCCTGCAGCACAGCAAATTGCTGTTAACTATGTAGAGAGTGGTGCAGCTGCAAACTCTGGTCTAACCATTGGTAAGCTAAGGGCAGCTAAAGAGTCGCTTGATGCGGCTGAGACTGATCCATCAGATCCTAGGTACGTTATTTGTACTGCAAAGCAGATCACTGATCTATTGCAAACAACTGAGGTAACTAGTGCTGATTTTAACTCAGTTAAAGCGCTGGTCCAAGGCGATGTTAACACTTTCATGGGTTTCGAGTTTATACGCACTGAACTCGTAAACACTGACGCTAACTCTCATCGTAGGGTCTTGGCATACTGTAAATCAGGATTGCTAATGGCCGTAGGACAAGATGTCAATGTAGACATTGGTCCTAGACGTGATAAGAGAAATAGTACTCAGGTTTATTGCTCAGCTTCTTTCGGCGCTGTCCGAATGGAAGAACAGAAAGTACTTGAAATCAAGTGCGATGAGAGCTAAGGAGGACTGATATGGCTACACAAAACTCAACTCAGTACGCTAATACTCAGGCCACTCCTCGAGTGATGAATGCTACTCACGAAGATCGTGGTAGGGTTCGAGTTAAAGCGTTTGACTTCACTCAATCTGGTGCTGGTTCAGCCGGTGATCAAGCATTACTTGCGCAAATGGAAGCAGGGGCTATGAGGGTCCTGTATGCCGTTGTGACAAATAGTGCTCTCGGTTCGTCCAGAACTATGGACCTGGGTCATTTAGGTGCTAATGATGCAGACGGAGTAGCGATTACCGCTGATCCGGATGCTTTCAGTGCAGATACCGCAGTTGCTACTGCAGGTACTACGACCATTCAGATCAACAGTCAGATCACAACCAAAGACGGTTTTGTATTGGCTGCACAGATCAACGATGGTACTATACCTGATGCAGCAACCTTAAGTGGTTACGTCTGTTACGTCATCGACTAAGGAGATTGAGGGGAGGTTAATTCCGAACACCTCCCCTCAAACCTATCATGGCAGCATCTGATATAGAAATTATAAACCGAAGCCTGGCACTATTAGGTATTGAGTCGATCACCTCACTATCTGATAACAGTAAACAGGCATCAGTAGCTCGTGTATTATTTGATGATACGCGTGCAGCTGTATTTAGGGGGCATCCTTGGAACTGCTTGACAAAACGAGCAGCTTTACCTAAAGATGTGACTCCACCGGTTTATGGATATGCAAACAGGTTTGTATTACCTGCTGATTTTCTAAGGCTATTAGAAGTAGAAGATCCGACACAAACAGTGTTTCAATTAGAAAGGCGGCATATATTATCTGACGAAGGGCAAATGAATATTAAGTATACGTCCCTAGTTACAGACGTAACTTTATATGACACGCTATTAGTTGATACATTGGCTGCAAGAGTCGCTGCTGATCTAGCTCAACCGTTGCTGCAAAGTACATCTGCCATGGAACAGATGTTCCAGATGTACGAACTTAAATTAAGAGAAGCTAAGTTTGTAGATGCACAAGAGCAACAACAAGACGTGCTGGATGCTGACTACTGGCTTGAATCACGACAAGGGGTAATTAGACCTAATATTAACACTCCACCGAGGTAGACATGGCTAAAGTCACGCCGATACAAACAAATTTTACGGGCGGTGAAATTAGTCCTAGACTGCTTGGTCGTGTTGATTTGACTAAGTACACAAGCTCTGTGCAGCGTTGTGAAAACTTTATTTGTTTCCCTCATGGCGGTATCACTAAACGATCTGGTACAAGATTTATTGCTGAGGTAAAAGACAGCAGTAAAAAAGTACGTTTGATACCATTTATCTTTAGTACGGTACAGGCTTATGTTTTAGAGTTTGGCCATAACTATGTAAGATTTTATCGTAATGAGGGACAAATACAAGTACCATCACCTGGTACAGGTGCTTATGAAATAGTTAGTCCTTATGGCGAAAATGACTTAGATGAAATTAAATTTACACAATCAGCAGACATTTTATATTTAACGCATCCTAACTATCAGACACGTAAATTAAGTCGTACTGGTCATACAGCCTTTTCATTTAGTTTATTTGAAGCTGTTGATGGACCATGGGGTGAAATAAATACTACAAGCACTACATTGACTGCTTCTGCTACGTCAGGTAGTGTTACGATTACAGCATCAGCTGTAACTGGCATTAACTCAGGACAAGGATTTTTAGCGACAGATGTGGGGCGTGGTATTAGGATACTTAGGTCGGGCAAATGGGGAGCAGCATACATCACAGCGGTTAACAGTACGACATCTGTTACTGCCACTACTTGGCCTGATTTTTCTTTTGGTGATACTACTGGTACTGATAACTGGCGGTTAGGTATATGGTCAGATACTACTGGCTGGCCTACTACTGCTACTTTTTATCAACAACGATTATTTTTTGCAAACAATATAACAACTCCAAATACTCTGTGGGCATCAGAGTCAGGTAACTTTGAGACTTTCTCCCCCACTAATAGAGACGCAGAGGTGCTAGATGACTCCGGTCTTGATCTTACCTTAGCTACTGATCAAGTGAATGCAATACGTTGGATGTATGGAGCCAAGCAGCTACTCCTTGGTACATCTGACGGGCCTTTTGTTGTATCATCTGGTAGTGATAACCTTGCGCTGACTCCCAACAACGTAACAGTTAACAGGGAGACAACGGATGGTACTGCTAATCTGCGTCCTATTGGTGCTTCTAGGGCCACTATTTTTATTGATCGAACCAGAACGAAGATCCGAGAACTCGCTTATAATCTCGAGGTGGACGGCTTTAGTACTCCTGATCTTACTCTTATTGCTGAACATATTACTACCGGTAACGCCAAGGAGTTAGCTTATACTCGTTCACCTGATAGTTTAATATGGACATTACTAGATACAGGTGAATTAAGGTGCTTGACATACGAGAGAGCACAAGACGTTGTAGCTTGGCATAGACACATATTAGGTGCTACAACTGGTGGTGCTGCCAAAGTAAAAAGTATTGCAGCCATACCGTCAGCAGATGAATTAGAAGAACAATTATATATGATTGTTGAAAGAACTATAGGCGGTGCGACAAAGCAGTATGTAGAATTTTTAGAAAAAGCATTTGACCAGGCCAAAGGAGACGTTCCTAAAGATGCCTTCTTTGTTGATAGTGGGCTGACCTATGATGATCCTACAACGGCTGTTACTTCTGTCTCTGGTTTAGATCACTTAGAAGGTGAAAGCGTTAGGATATTAGCTGATGGTGCTAACCATCCTAATAAGACAGTTAGTAGCGGCGCAGTAACATTAGAAAGATCTGCTAATACTGTACATGTAGGCTTATCATATAGAGCGTTGATGCGTACGCTAGATCCTGAAGTACAAACAGAAACAGGCCCGTCACAAGGTAAGACTAGACGTATTGAAAGAATTACAGCCAGGGTGGTAGATACCTATACACTTAAAATAGGGCCATCACTTAATAATCTACAAGAGATACCCTTTCGTACGCCATCTATACCTATGGGTTCATTAGAACTATTTACTGGTGACAAAAGGTTATTGTTAGCTCATACGCCTGATCGACAGTTTGATTTATATTTTGTACATGACGATCCATTACCTTGTACAGTTTTGGCTATCATGTATGCATTGGTGGTGTCAGAACGATGATAGTTGTACCATTCGAAAACTGGCATTTAGATTTTTTAGTACCTGAATATCCTGTATTTAGGGATGGAGTAAATTGGGAAAAGCAAGCCGTGGCTTTTACTCTGACTGAAGACGGTCATTTTTATGCCATATTTGGGGCGATACCTATATGGCCAGGAAATTATGAAACATTCTTATTTGTAAGTAAAAAGTTTCAAAACCGCAAATTGCAGTGTATAAAGTTAATTAAGCAGCAAGAAAAATTTCTTGTTGATAACTTTAAGCCAAGGCGAGCCCAAACAACAGTGCCTACCGCTAACTGTGTCTGGCAGCGTTGGTTAGAGTGGCAGGGGTATGTTAATGAAGGCGTGATGAAAGCGTTTGGGCCAGATGGACGCGATCATTATAGATATGCAAAGGTGTATTAATGGGGTTTGAAGTTGCAGTAGCTATGATGGCGGTTGGTACCGCAGTTTCAGCCTATGGCCAGTATCAAGCAGGCAAGGCGCAGAAACGTGCTTATGATTATAATGCTCAGATACAAGAGCGTAATGCTCAGATAGCTAAAGATCAGGCCGAATACGAAGCTCGTCGTCAAGAAGCTAGAACGCGTAAAATGCTGGCAGCACAACGTGTTGCTTATGCAGGATCTGGTTTTGTATCTGGTACAGGTACAGCGCTTGATACTTTACGCCAAACAATGACGGAGGGTGAAATGGATAAAATGGCAATATTATATGGCGGTAGCGTAGAAGCCGTTAATCAGCGCTCGCAAGCAGCCTTGTCTAGAATGCAAGGTAAAGCTGCATATAAAGCTGGTATGTATAATGCTGCTGGAACCTTGTTAGCAGGCGGTGGTCAGACGTATACTACACACTCACAAGGTAAAGCGTTAGGATTAACATAAATGGTACAGGTCCCTAAATATTCAGATCAAGGTGGTGAAGTAAGTTTACCTACACGTAGGCTAACTCCTATGAGCGGTGGTGCTATACAACAGCTTGCTGCTCCTGGTAGAGCTATGGCTAACATGGGTAAGGGCGCGGTGTCTGCAGGCACAAGCATTGCTAACTATGAAATAGATCAAGCTAAAAAAGAAGCTAAGATGTGGGTTGTATCGGCAGAAGCAGATCTAAGAGAAGAAATGACTGCGTTAATCGAAGATACAAAATTAAAACAAAAGCCAGATGATTACTTGGCAAACGATTCCTTTCAAGATGGCAGCAATCAAAATACGTATACTAACCAGATTAAAAATGGTTTTGATGGTATTATCAATAAAGTTGAAAAAGGTCCTGATGGCAGCGAGTCATCAAGATATAAAGCACCAAACGAATATACTGCTCAATTGTGGGAACAGCAAAAAGTACAGCTTAAGGGAGCCTATGCAAATCAAGCTATGGGCTATGAAGCTGACTTAAGGTCTAAAGCTAAACTAGACAAACTTACACAGTCATTTGACAAGTATAATAATCAAGTCTTAAAAAATCCAGAGCTCATTGATATATCAATGATGAGTATAAAAACTTTGGCCGAGGTTGAAGATGATCCTAAAACTAAAAACATAGAAGGTGGTATTAAAGCAGAACACTTGATTGGTGTCTCACGTGCAGCTCAACAAGATCTAGTGTATAACGCTACTATTGGTTTAATCAGGGAGGATGCCTTTTTAGCTTATGCCTTGCTACAAGGTAAACGCGGCAAAAATTTTGATCATGATCTTGCTAAACATTTAGGAATTTTAAAACCAGGAATTAAAGAACAACTGATGTCCAAAGCTAAAATACAAGCTATGGTCGTTGGTAAAAAAGAACTTAATGACTTAAATAATTCTGTTAGCAATCACGTAGCCAGTTTGGCAGCAGGTGGCGATGGTATAGAGGCCTTTAATAAACCGAATGGTTTAGAGAATGCTTTTATCGGTACATACGGCGGTCCTTATGGTGCAATCAAGTTGCAGATGCTACCTGAACTTTATGATGCTTTTGAGATAGATTTAAAAGCTGCTGCTAGTAAAGTTAAAGTAGCAAGAGCAGTCGGGCAGTTTGTCAATGGCAGTACTTATCTTACTACTGATCAAATTATAACTGCATCTAGAGATCTTGCCGATCTTGTTAAAAATAAAGATATAACAAACATGAAGGCAAGTGATGTACAAAACTTGATATTACAAAATATTGGTGATGAAGTAGTAGATCTTACTAAGATGAACCCTGTTGAATTACAGACATTTACTTCTGGCGTTTTGACGCACATGAATAGTGTGCTTGAATTAAGATCGTCAGACTTTGGCGAGTATGCATACAACCATGATCCAATACAATCTATTGAAGATCCTTTTGAAAAGCGAGATGCAATCATTGCTTACGCTGATCAGTTAGGAATTAAAAATCCTAGCTTGCTGCCAAATAGAGATGCTGCAAAAATTGTTGCTAATCTTAAAAGTATGACTAATCCTGATATGATGATGGTTGCTTATGGCCAGTTAGAACAAGATTATGGCGAGCATTTTGATAGAGTCTGGAGTCAATTGACTACGATGAAAGGCGGTCTAGGTAATGAATGGATGCTAATAGGTGCCTTTAGTAAATCAAATGCTGGTCCAATGTTAGCAGCTGCCTTTGCTGTAGATCATGATCAATTAAAAAAGACAGTTGAGTCTTATGGCGCTGGTTTTAAAATGCAAAAAATTAATGAAGCAGTTCAAGGTACTATGGGCGAGCTGCTGCATACATTTCATGGTGGCATGTTTGGCAGGGAAGATGCCGGGCAAGATATGCGAGACTTAATTACAACGGCTGTTATGATGGAAATACAAAAAAGTGGCGGTAAGACAGATGTTACTAAAGCAGCTAATATAGTTAAGAAAACTTTAGAAACTCAAATACAGTTTGTTAATAATGAAGATGCTGCTTTTTATGTACTACCGCAGCATGTAGGCAATAATGGCGAAAAGATAAATGCTGCTGTCGTTAATGAAAATTTAACAGATATAATTAATGATAAAGAAACAGTCATGCAGATGATTGTTGATCGCGGTATAAAAGTACCACCATCCTTAATACCACAAGTTAATGCTGATCAGGCTTTTGCTTCAGGCTATTTTGCAGATTATCTTATTGCTAACGGCCGATGGGTTATGAATGATACTGGCGACGGGCTAATGCTTACTTATCCTGCTTTGGCAGGTGGTGCTGCAGCATCCGATGGTGGTGGTTTGCTTGTACCTGTGCAACTACATCAAACAGATGCTAGTGGTAATAATTTATTTGTTGAAGTATCATTTGCAGATCTCAACTACACTAGACCTCCTGGTTGGTGGTCTAGTAATATGTTTGAATGGATGGGTGGTTTATCTGACGCTGAGATAGAAGATATGAAAAAGAAAGCAGCAGCAGGTAAATCTGGAATAGTGAGCGGCCCATGAGTTTTATAAAATATAATAAATCATATAACCCAGAATTTACAAATATAATGGGCTTGGATTTACTTGCTGCTACTGGTGATACAGTTACGGAACAAGCAAAAGATAGAGGCTGGCGTTATACAGGTTTTAATTCATTAGACCGTCTAGGTGAAATATCTAATATTAGATCTTTTGCCGGTGCTACAGCTGAGGAAAGATCTGAATATGACAATTGGGCAAACAGCGGCGCTTATGCTCAATCATATCAGCCAATGCCAATGGGTGGTACACCAGGACTTATGGGTGTAGCTCCTTATGCTGGTATGCCAGAGCCAGGTTCAGGGATTAAAAATATTGGTATTACTACAGATGCACTAAAAGAAAAGTATCCAGATTTCTTTAATGCTAACCCAGATGTAAAAATATTAGAGCCAGAAGAAGCTAACGAAGTATATGGCATTGATGGCCAACTAAAATTTTCAGAGCCTATTTCTAATTTAGAAGCTCACGTTTTAAAAGAAAGAAAAGAACAAGAAATAAAGTTTAACTACGCTCTTGACAATGCTTATGGAGCGCAGTTTTGGAAAGGTATGGGCCTAGAGCTTGGCATGGCTTTAGTCGATCCAGTTAGTATCCCACTGTTTTTTATTCCTCCCCTTGGCGGTGCTAGAGTGGTCGGTGCTTTAGGCCTTACCGGATCCAAATTGGGTACAAGAGCCGTTACAGGTGGTATGGCTGGTTTTTATGGATCAGTCGCAGTTGAGCCTTTAATTTATGGTGCTGCTACACAAGAGCAAGCTGATTACGGGTTAGCTCAATCATTTATGAATATAACATTTGGTACTGTATTAGGTGGCGGACTGCATGTTGTAGGCGGTAGCATAGTAGATGGTATCAAGTATGTAAGATCTAAACGTCACGGTAAAGCATTTAATACAGCAGTTAGACAAGCTGCAAATGGTGATAGTGTCGAGGTTAGTCCTATCGTGCACCATGGAGATGATGTACAAGTAAAGACACCAACTAATGATCCTGATGCACCGGCAGCACCTGGAAGCGATGCTAACTCGCCAGTACAACGTGTTAATCAAGGTGACTCAGATGGACCAGTTGTTAAAGGTGCAACGGCAGAATATAAGCCGCATGCAAATACAACTGAGTCTTTAGAATTAGTAAGAGCAGGAGAAAAAGCTGCACCATTAAGTGGCGTTAAATTAAAAAATGCCTTAGCGCAAAGCACTGAATATCAAGAAGCTGTTGAAGCTGCTACCAAAGCAGGTGCTAAAAACAAAATTGCATTTCGTATCAAAAATCAAAATGGTGACTTTATCCTTGTTCGAGGTGAAGAAGGACCGTTACGTCTTTTTGATGAAGAACAGATAGGAAGTAAAGCAGGTGATCCACTAGAGCTTGGAGAAAAGGCACACATGTCTATGCTGATGCATGGCGTAGATATGGCTGCATCTGATATTAAATATAAGGCATCTGTAAAATTTGATGAAGGTGAGATTACACACCTCATTGATATAGATAATGCCGTATTTAATCCAAAGATGAACCAGAATAATGTGGTAGTGGCAGCACCTAGCGAAGCAGTAAAATTATTTTCTGGCGATCCTAAGATTATAGCATTCAGCGACTCTATGCCATCTGGTAAGAATGCCGTTGATCAAGCTATGGCTAAATTTGACGAAGGTGAATTTTTACCAGAAAATAAATCGCCACAATTTGATGAACAACTTTTAGATACAAATTTACAGCAAACAGGAGATCAAGCTGGTACACAAAAAGGTGGCTTCTTTACAGATGCTGCTACAGGCCAACAGTATTATGTTAAGTATCCTAAAGATATACAGTCTGCTAAGAACGAATTTTTAGCTGCTACACTATATAGAATGTTTGGTGTTGCATTTCCTGAGCCAAAGCTAGTTGGTAATTCAAACGGTGAAATTGTAGGTATAGCATCTAAGATAATACCTGGCGCTAAGATGATTACGCCAGACGATTTTGCTAAATTACCGCCTGAAGTTAAGCAACAGTTCGCTGATGACTTAATTGTCGATATGTTCCTAGGCAACTGGGATGTTGTTGGTAATGCACCTAACTTTAATATTATGCAAATGCCAAATGGCAATGTTATACGTATCGATCCAGGTGGGGCGTTAATATTTAGAGCTCAAGGCGGAACTAAAAATATTAATGAGATGGCTATAGATGAAATAAAGTCTATGCTAGATCCTAAAAAGAATCCTACTACATTTAAAGTATTTGAAGCTACTGGTTTATCACAAGCAGAGTTTATAAAGAAAGCCCAGTTTGCTGCAGCAAGAATATTTGAAACAGATCAATCAGAAATAAATGCAATTATTGATATTCTAGATTTTACACCTGAAAATGCAACTAAATTAAAATCCTTAATTACAAATAGACGTCAGGCATTAACAGAGTACAGCACTGACTTTTTACGTACACAACAAGCTACGTCAACTAAAAAAGGTACGATTGTAGCTAACAGCTTGTCATCTGCTAAAAAAGCACTGACTAAAATGAATGACGCGCAAGAAACAAAATTAACAGTACAAGAAGGTAAAATACTTAAAAACTATACTGGCAGCAGTTATGCATGGATGAATAACTGGCTGCGTGGAAAAATGAGCCCTAATGAAGCTCATGGCTATGCAAAAATGGTTGGTAAATATGTAGGCATTGATGAACCAACACCGGCACAAGCAAAAGAGGTCCTTAACAAGTACACGGGGATACTAGATGCGGCTATTAAGAAGAACACATTACCTCAAGAAATTAGTGTTTGGCGTGGGGGTACCCCTTATACCGCCTTGAACGGTGTCAATGGTTTAAGTCTAAAAGGTAATCCAGCAACAGATGCTGGTACTGCTAAAATGATGATAGGAGGCCAGTTTAAATTAAGCGGTTTCCTATCTACAGGATTATATAGAGGTAAGGCTTTTTCGTTTGGCAGCAGCAGTGATGTTAAATTAAAAATTAACCTTAAAAAAGGTATGCCAGCTTTATATGCTGGTGAAAATAAACATTGGTCATTTGGTAAAAGTGAGTCAGAAGTAATTCTACCTCATGATACTACCTTTGTCGTAAAAAGTGTAGTTAATACTAATAAAGGCAGTTTTGTCGAAGTAGATGCTATGCTGCCAGGAGAAAAATTACCTGCAAAAGTACCGATGCAGCAGTCTATACAGATTGCTAAAAAGTACAATGCTAATAAATCTAATTCTACCGCTGATATAGATGATGCTGATATAGATCTACAAACTAATCCTAATCAGACAAAAGAAACTTTGCTGCCTAATGTATCGAAAGATATGGCCGAGCAAGAACAAGCTATCGATGATCTTGTAGAGCAGATAAATGCTGAGATGCCTAACATGGATCCTAAATATATTAAAGCAGTTACAAAAGAACTTGATAATATAAATAAAGAAGCAGACGACGCAGTAGCGCAAGTTAACGATATATACGAAGCCGCTAAAGCTGCAGCTGTTTGCGTAAGAGGTGCCGCATGAGTATACAAAAATGTATCGCTGTTATTAAGAAAGCTAATAAGAGCGGAACTATCGATGATGACGCAGCAATGAAGATGCTGGAAGAAATCGATGAGTTTATTACAAATGTTAAAAATGCAGATAATGTAGATCAGGAGCTTATGACGCACTTGACTCAACAGTTAAGTGACTCTATGCTTGCTGCTAAAATAGAAAAGCGTAATAAGATTATTAATGCCTTGGCTAAAGCAAGGGCCCGTAATTTTTTAGATAAGTTTGATAATCCTCACTTAGGTATTATGTCGTTACTTGGTGGTACTCTTGAGTCTTCACACAAGTCTAAATTAAGTATTGATACACAAGGCAAGTCTCTTGCAAATAAATACATTGGCAAGATAATTAAAGATCTAGATAATGAGCACGGCGATCTTCGCTTGTTTATGAAAGGCGGAAAGTTTGATGATGACATTGCTGCTGAATTGTGGGAACTTAAACCAGGCGGTAATCCAGGCGTAACTAAGAATGCTGCAGCAAGACGTATTGCTGAAAAGATACATGCTATACAAGAGCTAGCCGTTAAGAATTCTAATTTAGCAGGATCTTATATTAAGTCATATCCTGGTTATATTATGCGTCAAAGCCACGACATGATTAAAATCAGGAAGATGGGCGAAGATGAGTGGATTGAATTTATCATGCCACTACTTGATAAAAAGACTTTTAAGGGTGCTGATCCTAAAAAGTTTTTACAAGGTGCTTATAGAGGTTTAGCAGCAGGTATACATAGAAAAGCTGCTGGCGCTGCTGACGATACAGCAATGCACTTAAATGGTTTTAAAGGTTACGCTAATCTAGGTAAAAAAGCTAGTGCTGAAAGACTATTGCATTTTAAAGACTCTGCTTCATTTATGGAATATAACAGAGCAGTAGGAACGGGAGATCTTAGAGAAGGTATTATTAATGGTTTGCAGCACCACGCTCATAATACAGCTTTAATGAGAAATCTTGGTACTAATCCACAGTCAATGCTAGATGACTTAGTAGCTGAATATCGAGATCGTACAATTAAGAAAGGTGATACAAAGCAGTCAGACTTATTTAAAAGTCAAAAAATTAAAAACTTATATCAAGAGCTAGACGGCTCTGCTCGTATGATTGCTAGTCCAAATCTAGCGCGTATTGGTGCTATTACTAGAGTTATCGCAAACCTATCAAAACTAGGTGGTGCAACCATTTCAGCTATAACTGATATTCCTTATCAGGCAGCGGAGTTAAGGTATCAAGGTAAAGGCCTAATGTCAGGTTATACAAATGCCTTTAGGAATTTATTCCGCGGCCGAGGAAATAAGGAACAAAGACAGATAGCAAGAGCATTGGGTGTTGGCTTTGATGGAATCACAGGTGATCTAATGAGCAGGTTTCATGCTAACGATCAATTACCTGGTATGGCAGCAAAAGCTCAGCAAAAGTTTTTTAAGATAAACTTAATGAGCTGGTGGAACGATTCTCATCGTACTGGTATGGCATTAATGATGAGTGCTAATCTAGCAGACAACGCTAATCTTAGTTACAAGCAGCTTGGACCTAGGCTTCAGAATGTATTAAAGCAATATGGTATTGAAGATCTTGAGTGGGAACTATACAGAAACCATGCAGTAAAAGATGCTGGTAATAATCAAGGCAACTTTATGGTTAGTGAGGGCCTAGAAGATATTAGCGATGATATAGTCAAAGGCTACATGAAATCTAAAGGCAAGAGTGTATTTAATGCTAGAACTATAGCAGATGCTAAAAATGATCTAATGACTATGCTTGACTCATTCTATATTGATCGTGCTGATTATGGCATTCCAATGCCTGGCGCTAGAGAACGAGCGATCATGAACCAGGGATCTGTAGCCGGTACAGCAACAGGTGAGATGTATAGGCTGCTTATGCAGTTTAAATCATTCCCTGTTACTATTGTACGTAGAGGTTTAGGACGAGAAGTATACGGGCAAGCTAATGGTAAAGCTGATATAACAGGAATTACTCAACTACTAGTTATGAGTACTGTGTTTGGTTACGGCGCTATGATGGCTAAGGATATGCTAAAAGGAAGATCGCCAAGAGAGTTTAGTTATTCAACAGCATTAGCAGCCATGGTACAAGGCGGTGGTCTAGGTATATACGGTGACTTCTTATTTGGTGAATATAATAGATTTGGTCGTAGTTTCTTGTCAACCTTGGCAGGACCTACCTTTGGTCAGATTGACGCGGTAGCAGAACTATGGACAAGGGCTCGTAACGGGGAAGATGTTGCTGCTAACCTAATAAAATTAGCAAAAGATAACACCCCGTTTATTAATGTTTTCTATACTAGAATGGCCATAGATTATTTATTTTTGTACCAGTTACAAGAATTTGTAAATCCGGGGTATCTTTCTCGTTTAGAACAGCGTATAATGACTGAAAATGATCAGCGTTTCTTTATGCCACCCTCTAGAGCAATTCCATACGGTGGCGGCGATAGGCTGTTCGAAGGAGTAAGATAATGACAATAGCAACTGAGGTAAAACGAGTTGTAGAACTAGGTACAGGAGCGACCAAGACATTTTATTTTAATGCGCCGGTCGAACTTCTTGATGATCTAGCAGTCTACACATTTGACACAACTACGAATACCGGAACCCTGCAAGTACGAGGCGGTGGTGGAACGTATGACTATACAATGTCAATTAACTCGTCTACTAAATATGCTACGATTACTCTGAATACTAATCTGCCTACCACGCACAGAGTTATTATCGTGCGTGCTATCGATATTACACAACAAGTTGACTATGTTGAGGGTGATCCATTCCCTGCTGAAACGCATGAAGGTGCCCTAGATAAACTTACTCTTATTGCTACTATGCTTAGTGAGCAGATTGATAGATCATTAAAAGTTGCTATTACATCTGCCACTGTAACAAGTATTGAACTCGCAGAACCAGAAGCTGGTCGTGCATTAATCTGGAATTCAACAGGTAGTGGTCTTATTAATGGACCTAACTCTACTGACATAGCTAATGCCCAGACAAATGCTGCTGCAGCAAATCAATCTGCTATAGATGCGGCGGCTGCTGCACAAACTGCGACCAACATTCAAAATCAATTAAGCCCTGGTAATGTTAAGATTAGCGCTAATGACGCAACGGCTAGTTTTGTCGAAGCTAAAATTGTCGAGGGTTCTGGAATTAGTATGACAACTAATAACGATGGAGGGAATGAAACAAGATCAGTTGCACTCAGTCCTGCCGTCGGCGCAATAACTAAAGTGCAGCTGGTGAGTAACTTTATTTAGGAGGTGACTAATGAACTATATTAAAATGATAGTTAAAGTTAAAGCCACCGCCGATGGGAATCGATACTTCATTGACGGGTACGAGACTCCTACATTAAGACTAGATGAGGGTAAGTACTATTACCTTGATCAATCAGATCTTAGTAATACGGGGCACCCTCTTAGATTTTCCACCGTTGCGGATGGTACACACAATGGTGGTTCAGGATATACCACTGGCGTGACAACAGGCGGTACGCCAGGTCAGGCTAATGCCTACACAATGATTAAGGTAGGTGCTGCAACAGAGGAGCTTTGGTACTACTGTAATTCACATGCTGATATGGGTGGTCAAGCAACCACTGATGATGTAGCTATAAATAAAGAACCTTTGTTTGTAGGTAAGTATCGTCAAGACCATACAGAACTAAGGCCGACAGATGCAAACGAGCCTATCCTTGCTTTTAATCCTGGTCGTAATGGATCTAGGATTCATCAGATTGCACTGAGAAACGAGGACCCATCTAATGCTGCGGTACTTCACTTTGGTTACATGAGACCGATATTTAGAAATATTGGTGTTAACCTAGTGCCAGGTAGTACGCCAGCTTCAGATCCCTTTACACTGACAAGAACCGATGCAGCTAACTGGGATGCTTCAACAGATCATTCAGATCTAATTGTTGGAGATCTTATATCGTTAGGTACTTCTGTAGCAGCAGCTAACAGAGGAGCTTATCGTGTTGCATCAATAACAACGACTGTATTAACACTAACTAATACGCCTGGTAATACCATAACCCAGCAGCTTGGTCAAAGTGTAACGGCTTATAAGTTTATATCGATGTATAGTATGTCGGTAGCAGCTTTAGCAGGTTACGGCGGTGCTGTTGCAGTTAGCGGTATGGACTTGACTCAAGCACCATGGCTTGACGGTGATAGATGGTGGTTATGTAAACACCCACTATATGTTGCTAAGCCAGCAGATACCGCTGGAGCTATAGGTAGTGTTTATATAGATATTTATAGCGGAGATTACTAATGGCTAACAACACCATAACAGTCGACCTTCCTAAAAAAGTTGCTTCTTCTGGAGGAAGCAGCTTTGTTCCTTCATCAGGAGGAGGCGGTCAATTTATGAAAGTCCAGCTTCTTCCTGGAAGCAGGCCGATGTATGGTGATCAAGCAGCTAAGAGTAAAAGCCTATACAATATCGTCCACAACATTAACAAACGAAGTAGTAAGAACTGGCGTCACACTATAACTAATGATCAGCAAGGCGCTGACTCACAATATGCCTTTGTAGTTAATGACGGCTATTCTATTGCCATGATGGGTATTAATCAATACTCAGATAAAGGCGCTGGTAACCAAGGCGGCTGGGATTATAATGGTGCTACTGTACACTCGCCGATGCAATGGGTAAGTATCAACGGAGATGTACTACGTAATATTATGATTGGAAATCTATCAAAAGATGATATTCCATCAAGCTGGTCTGGCTATGACTTACGTGAACATTTTGCTGAAGGTAAGACCGGCATGCAGATCGTTGGTATATACATGGGATATACCAATATGTTCTTAACTGCTAATGGTATTCTGTGGGCTAACGGTTACAGTGGACACGGACAGGTAGGAGATCAGAGTACCTCGAACCGAGCATCTTTACGTGTAGTTGGCTGGAGTTATACTAATGTAGGATCGTCATCTAATCACTGGGAAAGATTTTACTGGAATCTTCAAACTGATAAGCCAAGAAAAGTAATTCAGTTTAGTAGCTCTGGCGAACAATCAGATTCAGCTTTGTCATTTCATGCGTTATGTGATGACGGTTCACTATGGGGCTGGGGTTATAATGGCTATGGCCAAGTTGGCGTTAACAATAGTACAACCAGCAACTCATTTACTTATGGCCCTAAGAAATGTGTACGAGGTCCTAAGAGCGGAGAGTCAGGAGTACAGTATGTAGAGGACGCCGTCTATGTTAAAGAGACAAATGGCCAATATGGTACGTGCTGGTATATCGACGAAGATGGATTAGTTTGGGCAACAGGCCGTAATTCATATTATCAGATGCAATATGCTCATGGTAATAATCAAACATACTTTGTGCCTTGTGGCCATAATGGTTCAGGTACAACTAACGTTGGTAAGAAGTGTATAAAGATTGCAGCATCGGCCGATGGTGATGTATGTCATTCAGCTTACTTGTACGATGACGGTACAGTATCGACTGGTGGTTACTCTGGCTATGGACAAGTCATGACAGGATCTACCTCAGGTACAAATAACCATGGAGCATTAGACTCGCACTTTGGACCCTCAGGATCTAAAGGTTTAGCCGAAGACGTTTGGTGTACTGGCGGTAACTATGGTCAAATGTATGTAAGAACAGCAGATGGTAAACTATGGGGTGCAGGATACTCTGGTTATGGTCAGCTTGGCAGCGGCAGGTCAAGCAGTACTTATAACGGAGTTTATGAAATTTTATTTGATTGGGCTAGTAACTGGAACAATAAACAGCAGTTTAGCGCAAAGCGTTATTGTGTTGACATACGATCTGGTGGTTGGGGATCTACTAACTACCTAGTAGCTTTATTGAATGACGGTACTGTCTGGGTTACAGGCCGTAATAACCAATGGCAAAGATATAGACAAGGCAGCAACTATTATTACTGGACTGTGCCACACCTACCATACGAAAAACATGGCAAGGTTGTACAGACGTGGTGCGGTGATAGCGGCTCAGATGCTGGTACTATCTACTACTTATTTGAAGATGGTGCTCTGTATCACACAGGTTACTACCACTCTTGGGATGCTAACAGTTGGTATGTTAATGATAACCCGACCCTAATGAATGGTCAATTAAACGGAAATGCATAATGGCAAAACAATATATAACATATAAGGATCACGATACAAAATCTTTTATAGCTCCTGATCCTGGTCCTGGTAAAGAGCCTGATGACAAGACATCACCAGGTGCACAAATATCTTTTATTCATCTTGGCTACAACCCAGAAGAAGGATTACACTTTGGTATAGTTATGGACGGCTATGAGATACCAGAGCAAGACAAAGAAATAGATTGTAAAGTAGTAGATTTAAGTAAAGACGCAAAAATGAAAGCGTTGTTTGAAGCATCACCTGGCAATAATCGACATGCGATGGAAAGGGCTATGTTATATCCTGATGTCACGGATCAGCTAGACTCTATTCTTAAGTATTTTAAAGAGAAAAAGGCAGGTGGTGAAAAACTGCCGGCGGATCTAGATAACCTAGTTACCGAATGGGATGCAGTCAAAACAAAAATTCCCAAAGAGGGTTTAGTTGAGTGATGGTTATAGATGTTAGCAGAATTAGCAGCAGCCAATGCGGCATTCGCAATTATAAAAAGCGCGGTACAGAATGGTAGAGACATTGCTACTTGCGCTAAGGCGATTGGTGACTTTACTAACGCTAAAGATGCTCTACATGTTAGAGGTCATCAAAAGAAAAATAGCTTTTTTGGGCAACTCCGTCAGAGCGATGGTAACGACCTTGAAGAGTTTATGGCGCTCGAACAGGTCAAACAAAAGGAAGAAGAACTGAAGCAATTTATGATTTACTGTGGTCGTCCAGGTTTATGGAACGACTGGGTACGGTTTCAGGTTGAGGCAAGAAAGCGTCGGCAACAAGAAGCTGCTGATGCTAAGAAAGCTAGAGAGAAATTAATAGAGACTGTGGGCATTGGCTTCTTGTCTCTAATAGTCTTGATCGTCTTAACCTTCCTTGGTTATATCATGCTCAAGGCGGCAAGAGATAAGGGGTATATATAATGTTACAAGCATTGATTGGTCCTGTTACAGGGCTGTTAGACAAGTTTATCGAAGATAAAGACCAGAAGGCTAAGCTGGCACATGACTTAGCCACAATGGCTGAAAGGCATGCACAAGAACTCGCAAAAGGACAACTTGAAATCAACAAACAAGAAGCAGCGCACAGGTCCCTCTTTGTTGCTGGATGGCGTCCGTTCGTCGGATGGACCTGTGGTGTCGCGCTTGCGTATCACTTTGTTGTTGCTCCGTTGGTTTTGTTTGCAGCTGCTTGGTTTGGTGCGCAGATTCCTGAACTTCCTACGTTTGACATGGAAGCGCTATTAACTGTTTTAATGGGTATGTTGGGCCTTGGTGGCTTACGTACATTTGAGAAATATAAAGGTATAACCAAGTAACTATGACACAAATTCTGGAGCTTTGGCCGATTATAGTAGCAGTAGCCGGTGTGGCCTGCTGTGCTGTAGCCTTTCGTGCAGAGATCCTAGTACGTGTAAAGGTACTAGAAGAGAAAGTATCAGCTCTCTTCGATTTAATTAATAAAGGAAAGTAATGTTTAAGTTAAGTAAAAGATCATTAGAGCGACTAGAAGGTGTAAACCCACCTTTAGTTGAAGTAGTAGAAAAAGCTATTACATTAACCAATATAGATTTTGGCGTGACCTGTGGACTACGGACCATGGAAGAACAACAAGCACTAGTAGATAGTGGGGCCTCTCAGACAATGAAGAGCAAACACCTTGAAGGCAATGCTGTTGATGTGGTTGCCTACATAGGGTCAAGAATAACCTGGGAGCTAAATGTATATGATGATATAGCCGATGCATTTAAGGCAGCAGCACAGGATATAGGACTAGGTATAAGATGGGGTGCAGCATGGCACATCCCTGATATACGTGAGTGGGACCAGACCATGGAAGCTGCTATGAATTCTTATGTTGATTTAAGGAGGAGTGAGGGAAGGCGCCCATTTATCGACGCACCTCACTTTGAGATTGCGTGAGCTGGTTTAGAAAACTTGTGGAATATAACCTAATAGCAAGAGCAACAATGGTCGCTAGTGTTGCTATGTCATGGCGTTGTGCTGAATGGTTTATGTCCTTGCCAGATCCTACAATGCAGCAATCAGCTTTTGTATCTGTTATCATGGGTGTCATGACTGGTATCTTTGGTATATGGATGGGACAAGAAAACAAGCGAGCTAAGTAAGCCACTCTTTCCAATCATCACCCATTACCTGTTGTGCGATATTCTTCTTATCACGCAGGGCCTTAACTATCTTAGAGTCGATTGTACCTCTGCATATTAGATCGACATATAATACATTTTTCTCTTGGCCAATACGGTGTGCACGATCTTCAGACTGTAGTCTATGCTCTAGGTTATAGCTATTAGAATAGTAGACTACTGTATCTGCTGCAGTAAGTGTGATACCCATAGATCCTGTTTGTGGGTTACCTACAAAGAAGCGGCATGTATCATCTTTTTGAAATCTATCTATAGCCGTATTCCTATCCTCTTGGTTCACGGCCCCATAGTATGCAACTGTAGACTCATCACCATATTCCTTTTTAAGAGCGGCTAAAATAGTCTGTATGTCTTGTATATATGTTGCCCATATAATTACCTTATTAGATGCCTCTTCTAATATCTGCATTAACTCCGATAGTCTATTATTAGCCACTGGTATAATAACATCGTCATCAGACTTATAGTGACCACATGTAATCTGGTGTAGTCTTAGCATCTGAGTTAACACGGTATCGACAGATAACACGGCACCGTCTAATGAAGCAACTGCTAGATCAGATAGCTCTTTGTATACTTTCTTTTGATCTTGTGTAAGCTCAACCTCACGATAGATATATGTCTTAGGTGGTAGATCCAAGCAGTCTTCCTTTTTTATTCTATAGCTATATGGTTTAATCTGGTCACCTAGCTCTTGCAGCCTTTGATAACCAACGATCTTCTTAAATGATCTTGTACCTGCCTTCATATCGATCATGATGGCATATCTATTTCTAAATGTATAGAAGCTGCTAAAGCCTAGACATACAGGATTTAAGAACTGAAACTGTGCATATAGATCTAGTGGACTACGAGTCACTGGCTCACCAGTTAGTATCCTACGATACTTTGCTTGTATGCCTGTCTTAATAACAGCTTTGGTTCTCTTAGCCTTAGGGTTCTTGATTGTAGTAGACTCGTCAATAACCATCATACAATTACCAGCACAACGTAAGAACTGCTCAGCGAACTTTACGCCCTTGGTAGTACTGAATGCTTCAATGTTCATAACTAGTACACGCAAGTCTGATAGTGAGAAGAATATATTTTCAAGTTTCTTCTTCTCTTCTTTCTTAGGTGCTGCAGACCAGGCAGCAGTCTTAACTACTATATGATCTGGCATGTGAGTTGGTATCTCATTACGCGTCCAGTTTTGATAGGTACCCTTAGGTGCTATAATCAGAGCGGAGTCTATCCGCCCTCTATCATATAGATACGCAATGTTATCTATTATTACTTTAGACTTGCCTGTACCCATGTCCATGAACAGTGCAAATTCGTCTTTATCCTTTGAAAGCTCCCAGGCCTCCCTCTGATGGGCGTAGGGACGGGTCTTAAAAGGGTATATGTTACTATGGCTCATACTTTTCTCCGCTCTCTATGGCCATCCTAGAAGGTCAAATTTCGAAAAATAGGCGAGATTGAGGCTGAATTATATTTAGCCCGCTCTTGGCGCGTGTAGCTGCCACATAGAACACACGTTGTTCGTCGTCTGGAAACATTTGCATGTATCTATGAGATCTTGCTGCCATATCTGTCATCACAGCAACATGATCTGCCTCACCTCCCTTGACTCCATGGATGGTATTAATTATTATTCGTGGTTTCTTTAGGCTCTCGCCCTGTCTTCTTGCTGCTAAGAAGTATTCTCTTAGTGTCGCACCTATCTTAGTGAATGCATCGTACCAAGGCTTATTCTCTACTGGTAGGTCTGACAAAGCATAAATACGTTCGTCATCAATATTAAAGGAGAAACCATGAAACCGACGAACATTCTTAAGTTGCTTGCCAACCAATGTCTCACCCTTGCAAAGCTGCGTCCAGTCTTTAACTGCTCTCAATGCAGCAGACTGGAGAGGTTTACGGCTAGGGCTCTCGTATGGATAGCCATTCTGTTCGCAGATGCGTTCATACTCTCGTAGCATATAACCGTTACGAGCTAGCAGCAGCCATTCACCATTGCTTAGATCTAGGTCATCAGCACTGAAGTGGTAGTTAACATAACCTTCATTACCGTTATGACTAAACTCCTTCTCTTGCCTATGACTTATGGTATCTAGCAATGAGGTGGCTATGGTATGTACAGCCTCAGGTATACGATATGAGTGAGAGAGTACTGTTTTGTTACCAGTTAAATTAATAAACTCTTCTACTGCTGCACCTGCCCATCGATATATAGCTTGGTCATCATCACCAGCTGCATACTTCAATGGTACTTCACGACTAATCTTATGTACGACTTCCCATTGTATTTTAGATAGGTCTTGTGCTTCATCTACAAACAGTGCATCGATCCTAGGTACATGGCCCTTGATTAACCACTTGTCTAGTAAGTCAGTAAAGTCTAGTAGCTTACGCTTAGTCTTATATTCTGTTAATGTCTTAGCAGCAATGACTAGCTGGTCATAGTCTATATCATCATCAACAGTCTGCTCATATACCTCTCTCAGTGAGGACCTAGTTATACGTGATAGGTTTTCAAGGAAGAATAATCTGTCGCCTGTAGGCATTGACATATTATATGCATCTTCATTTAGACCACCCATACCCGTAGTCTCTACACCTAGCAGCTCGCCAATCTCTGTCCAGTTTTGCTTTTGCATCATTCCACTAGGGTTAACACCTAGCTGCATGAAGCATAGACTATGTATAGTCCTAAAGTATAACAGATCATCGTCAGTCAGATTAAACTTTGTTTGAGCTCGTTCTCTTGCTTCATTGGCAGCACGTCTTGTAAATGCTATGTAGCCAATGCGACTAGGATCTATGCCCTTGTTGATCTGATCTTCTACGAACTGCATACCAAAGGTAGTCTTGCCAGTACCAGGCGGGCCATATACTATGTTCCAACTAGAAGATGTCATCTTGACCCTTTATCTCTGGCGTGTCAAAGTTATCTTCATGCTTATCAAACTCTGGTATAGACCAGCAGTTAACGCCTTTACCTTTACAGTTAAAGAAGTGATGCTCAGCTTGCTGCCCTTTTAATATGGCAGTTACCTGGTGTACGCGGTAATCTCTGAAATGCATACGATCAAGGTATGCCATAAGATCAGCAACCCTAAAATAATGTCGTCCCTCATCAGTCCATGGTTTACCAAGTAACAACTCATCTCTGTTCTTAGCTTGTACACGTCCATTACAAAACCTTTCTATGTGCTCCATGAGCTGGCCAATAGGACTAGCATCAACAGGTGCTTCTACTACTGTAAGAGTATCAAGCAAATGATTTATAAGTTTAGTCCATGCTTGATCACTCATCTTGTTAGGCATGGTGTTTAGCTTCTCCATACACTTACGCTGAAACCGTCGCTGGTTCTGTAAGTCGTCTGTCTCTAGCTCTAATCGACCACCGCCATCTACATCTAAAAACCAGATTGGAGGAGATGTATTAAACTTAGTGAGAGAATGAATAGCAGGTAAGTCGTTGCTACCATCAATACCGAACTTACGGAGCTTGCAAACAGCAGCATTGCAATACGGTGCAATGGGTGCCTTGCTGCAGGTGTACTGATAGTCCTTACGCGACGCTGATTTAATAACGCCTTGAACCTCTGAGCTCGATAACGGTGGGTCCATGAGTTTTGCATTGAAAGCCTCCATGTCTCGTTGCCAGTTATCTGGATCACGCTTACGACAGTAGACTGCTACATTAAATAAACCATTGTTGCGTGTACCAGAAGGAAAGCCTTGACCTGACAAGTGCTGCAGACACGGTGGTCCGTCATCAAAATCAGATGCCGGCATTTTAATTGTAAGATCTGATAGTTGCTTGCTTGTTAATCTATTCTTTAATGCTGCCTCAACAAAATCTTTGGGATCCATATTATTGCACCAGCGTTCCTTACCAAAGTAAGGCATGTTAATCCACTGGCCTACATCACCACGTTCTGCGAGGATCTGTGTTTGTTTTGGAAATATTTCTGATGAGCCATATCCGAGGGCTGCAGCCATATCTCTAAGTTTACGTTGCAGCGTATCAGCACCAACCCATTCACTAGTGAAACAGTACAGGTGGACACCTCCTGATTTACTTTGGCAGGGCCAGAGAGGGAACTTGAAGTCAATGAGCTTTTTATTGATGACTCCAATATCGAGTCCTTCGTACTCGTCAATATCGATAGCACCAAAACGACATTCACTATTATCATTAATAGGAATAATGCCAAGACCCATCTTGCCTTGTATATGGCTTTGCCACTTATCATCAGTCACATCCTCACGTACTGTCTTAGCACGACCTTGCTTCTTGCCATCAGCACGCTCGCCACTAATTTCATAGCTGCCATGAGCTCTATCTAAGCCCATAAATAATTCTTTAAATTTTAAATGTATCATGTATCCGCATGGGGAGGCCGAAGCCTCCCCACTCCCTACTTAGAAGTCTTCGGATACCGGACCTTGATCATCACTAGGTGGCGGTCCTGCTTGTACAGCACCACTCTTAACTTGTGAAGCAAAGTCTTTCGCCAATGCATAGATACCTTGATCATCTAGTTGTTTGACCAAAGATATATCCCAACCAAACCAAGAACCTTGATCGTTCTTTTCCTGCATGGTAGTCAACTTATACAGGTGACTATATCTAGCAGGACTAAACAGCTTACCATTGGCATCAGTCATTTTGATACCAGCCATAAGACTATTCCAACGTCTGTTCTTTTTAAGCTGCGTGCTTGTCATACATATAAGACCACGATCTACGTTGTTGCCATCGACTGTCAATACGAAATGATTTGCGGTTTCGACAAGTATGTTACCGGCTTTAGTAACCAGCTTATTATCAACACGACTATGCTCAGGCAGGCTATTGATATTGTGTACTCCAACGAGTCCACCACCATTATCTCTTGGTACCCACTCCACGAAGTTTCGTGTGTATGCACAAGGGACAACAACTAATTCCTTAGCTGCTTTCTCTGTAACAGTGTTAAATATCTCACCGGCTTTCACATCATGTGTGTCGGTTTGTGGTGACATCTTTTGCAAGATCACCAAGTATGGTATGGCAAAATCCTGTGCGGATAAATCGCCAATACCGTCAGAGGCATCTTCAGCGAAGTTAATCACTGTAGGAAGCTGCTCTTTCTTTTTTGCTATATCATGAGCCATGATACTAACCCTCCTTTATGACGGTTTTCTGCCCGATATAAATACCGAGTAAGTCCAGGGGCAGGTTCTGTCCTTTCTCTACTTGTTCACGCGCAAACGCACGAAGCGTCTGTGGGTGGACACCGGTCTTATCAGTGTATGAATTACCTTGACCAACAAGATGCTGCTTCAGTTTACCTGCTGCATCATCTTCGCCTTTGCCAAAGTCTACACTAATAGTATTTTTTATTAAGTCACCATGACCATTGTCACGCAACCAGTCTAATGCTTCATCAACCTTATCTTTAGGTAGTGATGCACTATAAAATTGTTGCACAGATACCTTGGTACCATCAGTCAACTTAATCTCTGAGAGTCCTGACTCAGCCAGTGCTTCAGGTATATCTACCTCACTCACTTGCTTAAGCTGTCTCTTAGTTTCTTTAAGCTCTTCCTCTTGCTGCTTGATTTTATTCTCAAGCTCGCGTTGAGTATTAGCTAGTATACTGACCTGTTTAAGGTCTTGATCATCAACATCTATCATACGCTTCCTCCATGTATATCTACTTTGATTACAAAATAACGGTGCTCTTGCCTATCCCATTTCAGTAATTGCATACGTCCACGGTTCTGTTCTGTAGCTATTGCACCAGCCATAGCTATAGCAGCAGGATCACCCATCAATAGCAGATAATCACTGTCAGTAAAGTCTTTCAATCCGTTTCTTAGTCTACGTACTGTTGGACTACTACTGAAAGCAACGTTACCTGGAGGCAGCAAGACATTAATGTCTCCATACTCCTGTGCAGGTAGCAGGTTACGACCTTGCGACTCTTGCACAACATAAACTTTGCTATTCATATAGCTCTCCTTTCTAATATTGATCTTATTATATTATTGGCAATTTGTAAATCATACATAGACTTTTTCCGAAATTTCGTCCCAATCCCATGGTTTCAAAAATTTTTCGTGCGTAATTTTTTCAATCGGAATTTTTACGCTGCCATCTTTATTAGCAACTGCTTCATTTAACAAGGGAAAAATATATAAAGCACTACACACACAAATCTCATCTTGCTTACGCCATAATATTTTTACTTTACCGTGCTGGTTCCAAACACGCTTGGCAAAGAAAGCTAGCTGGCTAGATCTAAAGTGCAGCCAGTTACCTTTAGCTAATTTTAATTCTATCCACGTCTCACGTGTTTGATGACAGGCATGCACGTCAGGGGTACCTGATCCTGCGGTATTCTCAACTCGGATCAGGTGACCCTTAACATTCTTTTTAACGAGCTGCCATAGTGCAGCTTCAGTCGACATCTTCAAATCCTAAGCCTGCGGTATAGACGTCAGTGTATACCTTATACTCTTTGCTACCCATACCTGAATGCAGCAAATGACCTTTGAAGTTGTCATACTCCATCTTGCTGATATAGTCATACATGTACTGTGCAAACTCTGTCTTGAGTATATGCACGCGATACTTGTAATCAGCATTTTTCTTTTCAATAATTTTGTGATGCCAAAAATGTAACAATGATATTTTGTTACGAGCTCTCACAAAAACTTTTTTATCGTTGTTACGGTCTGCAACAACAGATACGTGACCTTGATCTGTATATAACCACATATCATTCTCCTTTCTATTTTATATCACCCCATGTGGGGCCTAATTCTACGTCGACCTTGAGTGGTAACTTAAGGTCCACACAGTCTTCCATTATATCACGGTATTTGTTCGCTTGTACACTGTCTGTGACGGAAAAATCAAGCTCATCATGTACCGTAATGTGTGCAACTACGCCTTCATCATATAAGTCTAGCATAGCTTTCTTTGTCATGTCCGCACTGCTGCCTTGTATCAAAGCATTGAGAGCTTTATGGGTAAACGACCGACGTAACGGTCTGCCTTGCCATACTTCCATTGCAGCTTCCCTGTTCAATGGTGTCTCTCTGTTTGGCCATGTGTTTCTACTATCAGCTGGTTCAAACATATTGAAATGTCTGTGCCTGCCTAGTAAAGTCTTTATATATCCCTTGCTGTTGGCAGCACGTGTACACTCATGAGCTAGCTGACGCACAAATGGTACACGACTATGATACTGCTCGAAGATAGGCTTGGCTTCAAACTGCTGCATACCTAATTCAGTACTCAGCTTGTATATACCCATGCCATAAAACATACCAAGGTTAATAGTCTTTGCTTGCTTACGCTCGATGCCTGCCATGTCAGCTACAATCTGGTGGAAGTCAGTATCAGGATCTTTGTTGTACTGATCAACTGCTTCTTGTGCACCTTTCAAGCCACGCAAGGCAGCATAATGCATCAAGACTCTAGGTTCCTGTTGACTGTAATCAAGGCAAGCCCATTGCTGCCCTTCGTCAGGCAAGAATAAACCACGTATCAATGGTCCCCAGTATGGATCGCGTGCAGGTATCTGCTGCAGGTTAGGAGTCGATGAACTAAATCTACCAGTGCGAGTACCATCAGCGTCTTTACGCAAGGCATGGAACTGTGCATGTATCCTGCCATTGTGCTGCTGCTTGAGACATATACCTTCGATAAAGTCACGTCTCATCTTATTTAGTTTACGCCACTCAGCTACCTTCTTAGCAAACTCATGCTCATGTACGTTTAACCAGTCACTAGTAAAAGATGGATTGCCTTTCTGTGTACGTGGATACCATATATTTAATTTATCAAATGCTTTTGACAAGTCATCAGCAGACCAACACTCGACTACATGACCACACTCATCGCGTATGGCAGTCAGCAGCTTGGCTTCCTTGCTTAAACAATCTTCATTTAGTATTTCAGCTTTATCTATGTCAATACGCACGCCCTTGAATCTCATGTCTAGTGTAACATTGAGTAATCTAGACTCGAGCTCGAATATATCCCATAAGCCTTGCTCTTTGAGGATCTTCTCTTGCTTAGCATATATCTCTAGTGGAAGACGTGCATCGGCCTCTGCATACGGGCCAACATACCTAGCAGGCAGCTTCCATAAACCACCCTTTGGATCTACACCAAAAGACTTTGCTGCATCACGCAACAGCTTCTCATCTTTCTCTACGTTAAGATAATACTTAGCAAGATTATTTAGACTATAGCCGCCATCACGTTCCTCATTGATTAAGGGCTCGGCAACTTGTATATCTCTGAGCTTGCCACTAACTTGTATCCCTTCTGACCTAAGCCATTCAAGATCGTAGAGCAGGTTTGCTCCAACCTTATCTTGGGATCCTCCAAAGGTATCGCGTGCCCATCGGAGGACATTGTTACGGTCAAGGTTATCTCCTCCTTCGTGAGCGATGGGGAAATAGCCTGTAAAACCAGTGTCCGTTGATACTGAGATCCCGACGAGTTTACCGTCATTTCTTACTCCACCAGGACCAGAGGTTAGCAGGTTTGGATCGCTTGTTTCCACGTCCAATGATATTACCTTTGCTTTGCTTAGATCCGGTAGATCGGCTGGCGGTTTCCAATTCGCTTTGGGTAAAAACATACTTAATTGGTCCATGCTCTATCCACTCTCCTTTCCATAATTCTTTAGGACTCACATCCGTATATGCCTTAAGAAAGACTATACGGCTGCAGCCTGTATTCATTAATAGTTTCGTACACGTATGGCACGGACTTGTCGTGATATACGCTGTTTCAATAATTCCCACGTCTTTGCATTGTAGTATAGCATTTTGTTCGGCATGAATGGCTTCGCACTTATCGAGGCCAGTCCCGCTAGGAAGCTCAGCGCCAGGGCAAGGTTCGTCAATACAATGGGCCACACCACTAGCCACACCATTGTAACCAGTAGCCAGAACATGGTTACGACTATCCACCAAGACACAACCGACACTACGCCTGCTGCACGTACTACGCGCTGCAACAAGCACAGCCATAGCGAGGAAATATTCATCCTTACAGGGACGTGAGCGTACCATGTTCTGCGCACTCCCATAAAAATTTAGTTAACGCATCAGGTCCACTAAGATCGTACAATGGTAATCTCCAATCAACATGGTCTGTAACTCGTGTCTCAGTCAGCAGCTTTATGACAGCCGACTGATTTACCGTATACAAATGCTGTGATCCGGCAGTTAATCTCAATGTACCTAGTTTATAAGTCTTGCTATGTACCTGTCGTAAATACAACAAAATGTAACGGGTTATCATTGACATATTAAACACATCATAAGGCCAGCCAAGCCATATATCAGATGACCTCATTGTGTCGATGCAGTGAATGGTATCCTCCCGTATCACCCACTGCAAAGACAACGTGCAAGGCACGTCCTTGGTTACTGGCGGATTCTCACGCCAAATATTTATTACTGCTTGTCGTGTATCAGGATCTTTGCCAAGGCAGTCAACTACATAGTGCAGCTGATCACGTATCTTGGGCCCATACGCACCATGATAAGTGATACCATCATCACTGAACCCACCAATCTCACGAGAATATGGTGTTATTGTACTGGTACGGTTATCACCTGACAATATCCATGCAGCTTCAGCAGCCATAAACTTATAGCCAATGTTTCTGCCTGGTACAGTCAAGATAGGGTGTTCCATATCGACTACGGTTTGATAGCCACATAACTCAAGACATGATAAGCCACGTGGTTTTATGCTAGCACCATGAGCAATGATGTCATCAAGTGCTGCATACCATTCTGCATTAACAGATCGCATGTTTCATTACCTCCACCATGTCAACTTTACCGAACCGCTTTGCATACGAAGGATGCGGCAAGGCTGCATGTATAGTATGGTGAGCGACTGCGTCTTCTGCCTGCTTACCAAGTGTTATTATTTTTTTATTATATGTCTGCATCACATAATCAATCAGCCAGTTGGGTGATCCATCATGGTTGTATGCATTAGCGTACATAAAGTTATGCTCTTTGAGCTCAAGCGAATGTATTGCTTGCGTCAAGTGTAAACTGCTGTTGCCATAGTCATAGAAAGGCCAGTACAATTCACGAAACTTAGGATTGACACGCTCACCGACAATTAGATACTCTGCACATGAAGCATGGCCAAGCATATTCCAATTATCATACTCAAGTAATTTAGGAAGCTGCAGCTGACGCCATGCAGATGCAAGTGCCCATACACGCTCGATAAATAGATCCATACAATGACCCCACTCTGATATGGTATACTTGATTGTATCAGGGTGTGTAACCATACCGCCATGCCGTATGACTTGGTCTATGTACTGGTTCTTATCTTCATGTGTACTTTCACCGTCCCATAGCTTAATATAAAGATCAGCAACAGCTTCGATGTCTTCATACATTTCCTCCCTTTGTTGCTTCAACTCGGCGTGGTTTGCGACTGCAGACTGTACATCATCCGGTAAGCAATACACGTAAATCACGCCAAACTTTTTAGCAACACGATCGCACATACGACCTTGCAAGGGCCAGTCACTGCCGCCACGAAATGCTTTGGCGTATACAGCTTCTGATGGCCACCATCTATCGATGACTATCGGTCTACGCTTTCTTGCAGCATACCGTATGGCAGCGGTATGGTAATCAAAGATCCGTTCCTTCCATCGGTATGTAAGGTGCAGGTACTCAGCATTAAGCTCAGTGCACATACGCTCAGCAAGCGTAGTCTTACCAGTACCATCAGGACCGTCCAGTATTATTATCATTAAACAGCTCCATTTGTTCTCCACATAGATCAGTAAGATCTGGTGGCTCCCATCCCTCTGGTTTAATTACATCAAACTTGTCTGACCGTTCTGATGGGCCTTTTACTTTTTTCATATTGGCTGCATGCACTCTTGACCATGCTTCCTCAAACGGAAAGCCTTGCAAATATGCTGTGCCCAATATCACATAGGTTAAATCTACAAGAGCATCAAGCTGGTCGTGCAATGTGTGTGATTGCAAATATTCCAGCAACTCTTCTTTTATAAAATTAACGCGAAATTCTAGAAGCTCGGGAGAGAGCTTACGAGGTAACCCGTCATACTCCATCCCGAACTTTTCATGGAACTCACGTATGTCACTTGTTAAGGACATAGTTTCTCCCATTCTTCTGATGATCCCCATATACCTTCGACATCTTTCAAACTAGGAAATAGTCTTGGCAATGATTGATCTTTGGTTAGCTGCCACAGCACGTTACGACTATGCTGCGGTACGAGTGGTGCCATCACAGTGGACAGGTAGTTAGTGTCATAATAGTCACGTAACTGATCCCATACTTCACGTTGTGCTGGCGTGAGCTCGTCTTTATAGTCTTTCATACTAGCAAACGTGCCCCAATGACCCTCGACTCTGAAACCAGTATCTTCGAGTGCAGCACCAAATGCTTGATACGTCATCTCATTGACATGGTTTGCAGCAGCACCGGTATGCGCGTCATAGCATGGTGTACTGATAAAGACACGACCCTCATCTTCGAGTAGCTCATGAAACTTAGCGAGCATACGACGACAATGATCTGGCTCGACATGTTCTGCAACTTCAAAACAGACGATCGCTGTAGGGGGTGCCTCAAAATCGTCTGGCTTCAATGTGCATACATCGGTCTTAGACCATAGTTTATGTGGTTTCCATGATGCATTACGAAATTGCTCTGGTGTAACCAGTGGTGCAACATCGACAGCGCCATACCACGCTGTACCCATACGCGATGAGTGCAGCAGCTTCGATAGTGGCATCTCTTTGCCACAGCCGACATCGAGGACACGTGCTGATTTATATCTTTGGCTTGTGCCAAGATACTTTACAACATGTGACCATCGTAGACAGTGAGCGATATAGTCTCTATGTAGAAACCCACGCTCCTCGGCATTGTCTATAGAAAGGTAGGTTGTATCTACCTTTTTTCCTCTAGCATTAGCCATGTTTCCTCTCTTCCATATAGCCGTCAGAGATTAATGCTGTCTTATAGTATGACAGCAGCCTCTCTGCAGTTTGCTTCGATTTAACGTCAACTTGTATCTGCTGTATCAGGTCTTGTTTTGTTATTGACCCTTTAGCTTCTACAATATTAAGAATGTCCCTAGCCTGTTTGGCTAGGGACGAGTCTGATGACTTCACAAAAGTGAAGGTAGTTTGCATTATGCAGCCTCCGCCATCTCCGTGGCAAGTTGTAGAGCCTTACGCTTAGTTGCGGCTCGTGGACCAAACCATGCAGACTGCAGGCTAGTGTCACGGTTACGACCAGCCTTATGATCTACATAGTACGTGACAGCATTGAGAGCAGACCACCATGAACCTTCGCTCATCTTGGCACCTGGCTGAGTATACACAAGCTCGTGTACATTCTCACAGGTACGATTGAATTGCGTACGATCCACCTTGTTGTCAACAATCAGTGCTGGTTGAAAAAGCTGAGCAAGAAAACGATCAAATTGATCATCATTGTACTGCTTACTAGCAAGGAACTTAGACTGCTCTTCGAACGACTCGAGTTGCTCTGAAGCTAGTCCTAATGCTTGCTCGGCTGCAGCAACAACCTCAGCATCGAATGCCTTAACGTGTGGCATTCTAAATCTCTCACCTTGCTGCCCAAGTGCCATAGTCAATGTGTTGTTACACACGACACGGACTGGAGTGAACATAATGGTAAGGGATTTTCCCCACTGATGTGGGTGTGATATAAGCAAGTGACCTTGAACCTCGTCACCACCTGGTAATTTGAAACCTTGCTTTATATTAGCAAGACCCCATACCTGACGGCCATTGTCCAATGAACCAGCTGTGCCCATAGTCATATCGCCTGACTCTACAAACTTATTGAAAAAGCCAAAAACCTCTTCGTTCTGAGCAGGGATATAGTTTCTGCCGCAAGGACCTAAGATCCTATTGTCAGAGTCACGCACAAGCATACCAAACTCGGTAGTTGTGAGTGTGCCCTCAGTGTGATCATAGCCAGGCTCCTGAGGTACAAAGACTGGTCGTCTTGATACCGTCCAATTTAAACCTGCAGCCTCAATCATTTCTTGAGGGGTTAGATTATCTTCTACCTTGGTACCTAAACCGTGCCAAGGGACTTCACCGGCATACGCCATAGTTTCAACTAAATGTGCCATTCACATTCTCCTTTCTTGATTGATGTTTACATTCTACCACAGTTATTGTTCGAATGTAAACGGAAAAATTAAGAAATAAAAAAAGGGGGCCGAAGCCCCCTTGGTTAATATTACTCAGCGTTACGCATTTTGAGTAAGCTGCGATTGATAAGCTGCGCACGATAATACTGGAATATACGCCATGATGATTGCGTCGTAACCAGCTTGCCCTCGCCCTTCATAGCCTCGATGTGGATACGTACCTCAGACTCTGGGATCCACTCATTGTGAACCATGTTCTGATGTATATCACGAGCCTGCTTGGTGGCGTCAGCAATATGCTCTTCAGATGACTCAGATAAGAACATATACTCACGTGCCTTGGCTTTTGGCCTACCGACCTTGACCGGTATTTTGGCAGGTGACGGTGTTAATGTCAAGTTGCCAACCTCCGACTCAGCCGATCGCTCCATGTCGTTAGCTAACGCCTGCTCAGCCATTTTGATAATACGCTTGGCTGCAGCAGTCTTGTCACTAAACTTTGGCGCCTGTGGTGCCTTGACAATATTACAATACATGCCGTTTAATTCAGCCATTGAGTGCTGTTTAAGACCGTCGATACCTTTATCGATTGCTGTCTGTGCTGTTTCTAATGATGTCATACCATTCTCCTTTCTATTTATATGGATATGGACCATCGAGCTCTTGCCATGGATCAGTCTCCATAGCCGTGCTGTCATAGTCCTGACAAATAAACAGGTAATTACTACCTGTGCTCACGACGCCACGTACTGAACTCATATATGGGTTGGCACGATTAGTCGCAATTTTAACCTCTGCACCTGGCTCGTGGCCCTGCAGAATCTCGATTAATTCACTTACTAACATAAGCATTTCTCCTTTCTGATTATTATCCTACCCCAAAAATCCGATAATGTACACTGTTTATTGGAATTAATTTTATGGCCAATACAAAATGAGCCGACCGATTTATAGACTATATAACAATATTATTGGCATATTGTATTTATTGACAATGGGGCTATAAAAATATTTTTATTTTGAAAAAGTTGTATATATAAAAAATGGCCAACACATTTCTGTGCTGGCCATTGAGCCGAGCGCTCTATATTACTGGTATATACTCTCGTGTATAAATTTGTCGCCCGTATGTGTTTGATGGTGTTCGCTCAAAGCTGCGAGCACGGCATTTTTGTCCATTGAATAAATTTCAAAGCATGGATTGCCGCCGCCAGGGCCGACCGCTTTAATTAAATTATGGCCCAAATTATATTTTTCGATCCAAGCCATAAATTCGAATATTGGACAATCGTGGGCGATGTCAATTTCGGCTTTGTACGCATTTTTATATTGATAATCACTTATTCGTATAATGTTATTCATATTACATTCTCCTTTATTTTTAACATTTAATTTATAGTACAATAATAAAATATATTTGTAAACACTTTTTTAAATTTTTTTTAAAATAATTTTTTAAATA
>CEOO01029294.1_pt1 | contig 36889 bp, 35 predicted proteins | sample 530321 | NCBI WGS metagenome assembly CEOO01 (sample SAMEA2619927, study PRJEB7988) | marine metagenome | biome: marine biome (ENVO:00000447); feature: surface water layer (ENVO:00002042); material: "saline water (ENVO:00002010), including plankton (ENVO:xxxxxxxx)" | depth 5 m
TTTGGTTTGGGTGCTGGCTTAGCAACAGCTTTCTTAGGCTTTGGTTTTTTTTCAACTAATTTTTTTAAAAATTCAAACATTTAAATATGGATAAAGAACTTAATGATAAGATTGGTGTCAATTACAATTCTACTATACAAGCTATTTATGAAAAGGGGTTATTAATGCATTTATTCAAATTTCTTTTATTGTTTATTTTTCTCCCATTCACAGTGTTTTCACAAATCCATGAAACTAAATTAAGTAACGGTATGAGAATATTAGTTAAAGAGGATAATCGATCACCAGTAGTTGTATCTCAGGTTTGGTACCGTGCAGGAAGTATTGATGAAGTAAACGGAAAAACAGGCATTGCTCATGCGCTTGAGCATATGATGTTTAAAGGAACTAAGAATTATAAGCCAGGCCGTTTTTCTGAAATAATTGCTGCTGCAGGCGGTAGAGAAAATGCATTTACTGGCGCAGACTATACCTGTTACTTTCAACAATTAGAAAAAAGTCAATTGCCTCTTTCGTTAAAAATGGAAGCAGATCGCATGCAAAACCTTTTAATTACTGAGGAAGAATTTAAAAAAGAAATAAAAGTTGTTATGGAGGAAAGGCTATGGAGAACTGATGATAGACCTACGTCTAAAGTAAATGAACTAATGCAATCTCTTGCATTTGTTTCTCATCCATATGGAAGACCAATAGTTGGTTGGATGGATGATTTAAAGAATATGAGTTACAAGGATGCACAAGAATGGTATGACGACTGGTATGCTCCAAATAATGCAATTTTAGTAGTAGCTGGAGATGTAAATTATAAAGATGTTTTTAAGCTGGCCAAAAACTATTTTGGAAAAATTCCTGCAAGAGAGATTAAGGGTCGAAAACCACAAATTGAAGCAAAGCAAGAGGGCATTCGAAGAGCAACACTGAAGGCACCAAGTAAACTTGGCTACATACAAATGGGCTATAAAGTTCCAGCGCTTGATAAAAACCTTAACAAAGACAGTAGCGATATTTATGCGCTAGAAGTTTTAGCGAGTATTTTATCAAATTCAAGCACATCTAGACTCAACCGTAATCTAGTAAACAATTCTGGAATGGCTATAAGTGCAAGTGCAGGCTATGCAATGTTAACGAGAGGAGGGCTTAGTTTATTTGAATTTTATGCAACTCCTAGTGAAGGCATTAACGACTCTCAAATAGAGGCTGCACTAAAGTCAGAAATTGAAAAAATTGTGAATAATGGTGTAACTCAAGAAGAATTGAATAGAGTAAAGACCGGAGTTATAGCAGGAGATATTTATCAAAAAGATTCTATCTTTTCTCAGGGAATGCTTATAGGTCAGTTGGAAACAATGGGTTATTCGCACAAACTTATGGACCAATATATCGAAAACATTAAAAAAGTAACGTCAAAACAGATTCAGAATGTAGCAGCAAAATATTTAATTGATGAGAGACTCACAGTTGTAACCCTAGATCCTCAAAAAATTGATCCTAATCACAAGCCACAAGGAAAACCTCATGCTCACTAAGAAAATATTTTTTTTAATAATAATTATAAATTTCAATTTTGTTCATGCTGGAGTAAAAATTAATCATTGGAAAACTTCAGAAGGATCTAAAGTATATTTTGTCAAGACTGAACATCTACCAATACTAGATATTACAGTAAGCTTCAAGGCTGGCAGCGCACGTGATAATAGTTTAAATAACGGCGTTGCTTCATTAACTAATCATTTAATGTTAATGGGTTCTAACGGAATTAATGAAGTCGATTTAGCAAATAAATTTTCTGATATTGGAGCCCAATTAGACAGTGGCTTTGATAGAGATAAAAGTTCTTTCAGCCTAAGAACCCTTAAAGACAATCAAGAAAAAGCAATTAAGCTTTTTAATTTAGTGTTACATAAACCAAATTTTAATAAAGCCATTATGGATCGAGAAAAGAAAAAGTATATTGCCTCTATTCGTCAAGGTGAAACTGAACCAGCAACTATAGGCTCAAAAGCTTTTATGAAAACACTTTATGGAAATCATCCATACGGTCTTCCAATGTCTGGAAATGTTGAGACAATTAAAAAAATAACACCCTCTCAACTCAAAGAATTTTATGAAAACTATTACTTATCTAATCAAGCGTCCATTGTGATTGTAGGTGATACTGATATTAAATCTGCCAAGGATATTTCTTCAAAAATCAGCGCGGGGCTTCCAAAAAATTTAAAAGCCTCTTTTTATACAAAGGTTAAAAAAACTGAAAAGAAAAAAATAAATATTCCTCATCCATCAGCTCAAGCTCATCTTTATTTTGGTAAACCGATTATGAAGAGAGGTGATCCAGATTTTTTCCCCTTATATGTTGGTAATTATATTCTTGGTGGTGGTGGATTTGTATCGAGACTTACAACTGAAGTGAGAGAAAAAAACGGCTTAGTTTACAGTGTTTACAGTTATTTTATGCCTTTCCTTGAAAATGGTCCTTTTCAGGTTGGACTTCAAACATCAAAGGATCAAATCGATCAAGCATTAAATTTAGTGAAAGTTACTGTTAAGGATTTCATTGATAAAGGCCCTACTAATAGTGAATTAGAAGCAGCGAAAAGCAATATGATTGGTGGTTTTCCTCTGAGATTAGAAAGTAATAAAAAAATCGTTGAATATTTATCGATGATGGCCTTTTATGATTACCCAGTAGATTATCTTGATACCTTTGCAAGTAAAGTAAATGCGGTGACTGTGAATCAAATTAAAGAAGCATACAAGAGGCGTGTAAATATTGATGACTTTACAACTGTGATTGTTGGGATTGAATAAGATTAAAAAAAATGCTGTGAAGATAATTGGAGGCCACTGGAAACGAAAAAATATATTTTTCCATGATAGTAAAGGGTTGAGGCCAACCCTTGGAAGAGTTAGAGAGACATTATTCAATTGGCTAGACCAAGATCTAACAAATAAAGTTTGTTTGGATCTTTTCGCAGGAACTGGAGCGCTTGGTTTTGAAGCTTTATCTAGGAATGCAAGCTCATGTATTTTTGTGGAAAAAAATAAAGAAATTTTTACGCAATTAACAAATAATAAAAAATATTTAAATGCTAATATGGCGTCTATTCTTCATTGCTCAGCAGATATTTTCTTAAAAAGTAATACAAAAAAATTTGACGTAATATTTTTTGACCCTCCATTTATGAGTAAAGATGACTATGAATTATTAGATAGTTTGGTTTACCATCTAAAACCAAATGGACTTATATATATGGAATCTGATAGTAAATATTCAAGTGAAATATTAAATATTTTTAAAAGTTCCATAGCTGGGAAGGTATACTTTTATCTTTTATCGAAAAGTTAATTATGATTGGTCTCTATCCAGGTAGTTTTGATCCTATAACTTTAGGACATGAAGATATTATTAATAGAGCAATAAAGATGTGTGATAAATTAGTGGTTGCAGTCTCGCAAGATAATCAAAAGGCGACCTTCTTATCATTGGAACAAAGACTTAATTTAATTAAATCTATTTATAACAGTTACACAAATATTGAGGTTTTAACATACCAGGGGTTAACCACTGACTTTGCAAAAAAGATTGACGCAAATTTTATTGTTAAAGGTTTGCGAAACCCAAGTGACTTTATTGCTGAATCCCAAATGGCCCAACTCAATAAGACTCTGCTTAACAAATTAGACACTATTTTTTTGGATTCCTCAGACCTCTATCGCTCTATATCATCTTCACATGTAAAGCAAATTTATCAGTTGAATGGCGATATTTCTAAATTTGTCTCAGCAAAGACCTTACAATTTTTATCAGAACATAAATAATCCATGACGTTATTTATTACTGATGAGTGTATAAACTGTGATGTTTGTGAACCAGAATGTCCAAATGAGGCAATTTACCAAGGCATTGAAATTTTTGAAATTAATCCTAAATTATGTACTGAATGTGTTGGTCATTCTGATACCCCTCAGTGTTTGGAGGTTTGTCCAGTGGCTTGTATAACTAAAGACCCAAATAATCAAGAAACAAGAAAACAGTTACTAAATAAATATTTTAAATTATCCGGTTAAGTTTATTTAGGAAAAGATTAATTAAATATCCTTCAGTTAAGGAAGTAATATGCGAATTTTACATACCATGATTAGAGTTAATAATCTTGATGAATCAATTATGTTTTATCAAAATTTTTTTGGTATGAAGGTGTTAAGAAAAAAAGATTACCCCGATGGTAAATTTTCTTTAGCTTTTATTGGTTTTGGCAAAGAAGAATCAAGTACTGTTATAGAGCTAACCTACAATTGGGATAATAGTAAATATGAACATGGAAATGCTTTTGGGCATATCGCTTTGGAGGTAGATGATGCATACAAAACCTGCGCTGAAATAAAGAAAAAGGGAGGTAAAATTGTGAGAGATGCTGGACCTATGATGCATGGCACAACCGTTATAGCATTTATAGAGGATCCCAATGGATACAAAATTGAATTGATACAAAAGGGCACATTTTAATCTTTAAGCAAAAAAATCTTTAACTTTATCAAGCCACGTTTCTGATCTAGGACTATGCTTACCTGAATCAACTTGGTTTAATTTTTCTAGCTCTTTAAGTAATTTTTTTTGATTTTCATTAAGCCGAACTGGGGTCTCAACTACAACATGACAATGAAGATCACCATGTTGGCTTTCTCTTATTGGTTTAATACCCTTCCCACGAAGACGAAATACAGCTCCACTCTGTGTTTCCGCAGGAATCTTAATTTTAGCACTTCCATCCAGGGTAGGTACTTCAATTTCCCCACCTAATGCCGCAGTTGAAAAGCTAATTGGCATTTCACAATGCAAATTACCACCATCTCGCTCAAATATTTCATGTTTTCTAAGACTAATAACAACATATAAATCCCCAGATGGCCCACCATTTACTCCAGCCTCTCCCTCTCCACTGAGTCTTATACGATCACCATCATCAACACCTGAAGGAATTTTGACTGATAAAGTTTTATTTTCTTGAACACGCCCATTGCCATTACAATCTGGACAAGGATCTTTAATGATTTGACCTGTACCATTACAATCTGGACAAGTTTGTTGAACGGAAAAAAAACCTTGCTGCATGCGTATTTGTCCAGTACCTTGACATCTTCCACAAGTTGAAGGGGATGTGCCTTTTTTTGCTCCAGTCCCAGAGCATGACTTACAAACACTCATAACAGGTATTTTAATTTTAGTTTCAGTACCTTTATAAGCTTGATCTAAACTAATCTCCATGTTGTAACGAAGGTCTGCACCCCGATAAACATTAGAACGCTGATTTGATGACCTACCACCACCAAAAATATCACCAAAAATATCACCAAAGGCATCACCAAAGTCACTAAAGTCTCCAGGTCCACCACCACCCATATTTTGGTTAACACCAGCATGACCGAATTGATCGTACGCAGAACGTTTTTGATTATCAGAAAGAATGTCATATGCTATTTTAGCCTCTTTAAAACTGGCCTCAGCATTTGGGTTATTAGGATTTCGATCAGGATGATACTTCATAGCAAGCTTTTTAAAAGCTTTTTTTATTTCATCATCCGATGCTCCTCGGTCAACACCGAGAACTTCGTAGTAATCTCTTTCTTGCGCCATTTAGGGATTCATATAGGGCCTTCACAGGCCCTATATCTTATGTTTATTTATCGGATTTTGCTTCTTTTTTATCTTCTTTTTTTACTTCTTCAAAATCAGCGTCAACAACCTCTGCATCTACTGTTTTTTCTTTTGGATTATCACCAGCTGCTTCGGATTGTTGTTCAGCTTGCTGTTTAGCTTGTTCCTCAGCATATACTTTTTCTCCAAGCTTCTGTGAGGCTTCAGCCAAAACTTTATTTTTGGCTTCTATCTCATCTTTATTATCTGATTTGATAGCTTCCTCCAAACCTTTAATGGCATCATCGATACCTTTTTTCTCATCATCAGATAATTTATCTTTATGTTCTTCCATAGTTTTTTGAACCGAATGAATCATTGCTTCAGCTGAGTTCTTTGCATCCACTAACTCCTTCACTTTTTTATCCTCGTCGGCAAATTTCTCAGCATCTTCTTCCATTTTCTTAATTTCATCTTCGGATAACCCACCATTGGCCTTAATAGTAATTTTATTTTCTTTTCCTGTGGCCTTATCTTTTGCGTTGACGTGTAATATTCCATTTGCATCAATATCAAAAGAAACCTCAATTTGAGGAGTTCCTCTCGGTGCTGACGGAATATCAGTCAAATTAAATTGCCCTAAACTTTTATTACCAGTGGCAACTTCCCTTTCACCTTGCAATACGTGAATAGTTACAGCGCTTTGGTTATCCTCGGCAGTAGAAAATACTTGCGAGGCCTTGGTAGGGATAGTGGTATTTTTCTTTATGAGTTTTGTCATCACGCCACCAAGCGTCTCAATACCAAGGCTTAACGGAGTAACATCAAGCAATAAGACATCTTTCACATCACCTTGAAGAACACCACCTTGAACGGCAGCACCAACTGCGACAGCTTCGTCTGGATTTACATCTTTTCTTGGATCCACACCAAATATTTCTTTCACCTTCTCTTGTACTTTAGGCATTCTAGTTTGACCACCAACAAGTATTACATCAGCAATATCAGAAGCTGATAAACCTGAGTCTTTCAATGCTGTTTCACAAGGGGCAATTGTTCTTTGTATCAAGTCATCAACGAGAGATTCAAACTTAGCTCTTGTTAACTTGACTACTAAGTGTTTTGGTCCAGATGAATCTGCTGTAATATAGGGTAAATTAACTTCAGTTTGTACGCTGCTTGAAAGTTCTATTTTTGCTTTTTCTGCAGCCTCTTTCAGCCTTTGTTTGGCAAGCATATCTTTTGTGAGATCTACTCCATTTTCCTTCTTAAATTCATCAGATAAAAAATCGATAATTCTATTGTCGAAGTCCTCACCACCAAGGAAAGTATCACCATTGGTAGATAAAACTTCAAATTGATGTTCGCCATCAACACTACTTATCTCAATGATGGAAACATCAAAAGTTCCTCCACCCAAATCATAAACTGCAATTTTTCTATCACCCTCTTTTTTATCTAATCCAAAAGCAAGGGCTGCAGCAGTAGGCTCATTAATAATTCGCTTTACTTCCAGTCCAGCTATTCGCCCAGCATCTTTTGTTGCCTGACGTTGGCTATCGTTAAAATATGCTGGTACTGTAATAACAGCCTCTGATACAGATTCACCGAGATAATCTTCAGCAGTTTGTTTCATTTTGCGGAGAATTTCAGCAGATATTTGCGGAGGAGCCATTTTTTCATCATTGACAGCAACCCAAGCATCTCCGCTATCTGCTTTAGTTATTTCATAAGGCATCAATTCGATATCTTTTTGCACTTCTTTTTCATCGAATTTTCTCCCGATCAATCTTTTGACTGCATACAGCGTATTTTTTGGGTTGGTAACTGCTTGTCTTTTAGCAGGTGCACCAACTAAGATTTCTCCACCATCTTGATAAGCTATTATTGAAGGGGTAGTTCTTGTGCCCTCTGCATTTTCAATAACTTTTGGTTTTCCGTTTTCCATTACAGAAACACAAGAATTTGTTGTTCCTAAATCAATTCCAATAATTTTTGACATTTTGGTTATTTCCTTAAAATATTTGTTAACGTTTAAATTGGGGCGAATTATTTTTTTTCAAGCCCATACATATCTACTTAGCTTTTGAAACTGTTACCAAGGCAGGTCTTAATACTCTGTCATTAAGTTTGTAGCCTTTTTGCATTACATTTAAAATTTTATTGGCTTCACCCTCAGTTTCAATCATAGTCATTGCTTGATGAAAATTAGGATCGAACATTTCTTCTTCTGGATTAATTTCTTCAATATTAAACTTAGCGAAAATATTAAGCAGTTGTTTTGAGGTAAGATCTATTCCATCTTTATAACTTTCTAATGAGGCTTTCTCAATTGTAAGTGCTGCATCTAAACTGTCTTTTACTAATAATATTTCTTGACAAAATTTTTCTACCGCAAATTTTCTAGCTTTTTCTATATCTTCTAATGCACGTTTTCTTGCATTTTCAGATTCTGCTTTCGAGTAAAGAATTGATGCTTCTAGATCTTTAATTTGTTCTTTCAGCTCTTGAATTTTTTTTTCATCAACTTTGTTTTCTTTTTTAGTTGATTGTTTTGTTTCTTTTTTAGCCATAATTTTATTTAATAAAAGTTAATACCAAATTAATATGGAGATAAATATGAAATTTTCAAGGGAATCAAATATTTTTTATTAAATTTGACTTAAGGTGTTGCTTTAAATGATAATGGCAGGCTCTAATAGAAAATAGAATTTAATTTATTATGAAGTCACTGATTGTAGAAATTACGCAAAGAATTGAAGAAAAAAGCAAACCTACTAGGGAAGCGTATCTATCACGAATAGATAGCATGAAAAATCGATCAAGAGGTGCAGATCGTTTGGGTTGTGCAAATGTAGCTCATGCTATTGCTGCTTTACCACAAGATGACAAGTTAAAGATAGTTGAAAAAAAATCCCCAAATATTGGAATTGTTACCGCCTATAACGATATGTTATCAGCTCATAAACCATACGAAGATTACCCAAAGTTTATTAGGCAAGTTGCAGCATCTTACGGTGCAACCGCTCAGGTTGCTGGAGGAGTTCCGGCTATGTGCGATGGTGTCACCCAAGGTGAACCCGGAATGGAATTAAGTCTTTTTTCTAGAGACAATATTGCAATGGGAGCAGCAATTGGGTTATCTCATGATGTTTTTGATGGTGCATTAATGCTTGGTATTTGCGATAAAATAGTCCCAGGCTTACTTATAGGAGCTTTGCACTTTGGCCATCTACCGACTATTTTTGTTCCAGCAGGACCTATGTCTACTGGTATAGATAATTCAAGTAAATCAAAAGTTAGAGAAAAATATGCTCAGGGCCAAGTTGGCAGAGACGAGCTTCTTAAATCAGAATCTTCAGCATATCATGGAGAAGGAACTTGTACTTTTTACGGAACGGCTAACAGCAATCAAATGCTTATGGAGGCAATGGGTTTACATATTCCTGGATCTGCATTTGTTCATCCTCATGATGGTACAAGAAAAGCATTAACTGAAGAAGCAGTAAAACAGTTGGTGCATAATATTAATCAGGAACAAATTCAACCTATAGGTGAGTTGGTAAATGAAAAGGTTATTATCAATGCTATGGCTGCACTTTTGGCTACAGGAGGATCAACCAATCATTTGATTCATTGGGTTGCGATAGCACATGCTGCAGGTATTATTATTGATTGGTCTGATTTTCATGACTTGGCTAAAGTTGTACCACTATTGGCTAGCGTTTATCCAAATGGAAAGGCAGATGTCAATGAATTCCAAAAAGCGGGTGGCCCTGCCTTTGTTATAAGGGAATTATTGAATAGTGGATGTATGCACTCAGATGTTCTTACTGTAGCTTCGCAAGGCATTTATGAATATACAAAACTCCCTACAATTAAAAAAGATAAATTATCTTGGTCTGATTTACCAGATGAAAGTGGTGATGAGTCAATTGTTAGAAAAGCTGACAATCCTTTCAGTGAATCTGGTGGATTAAGACTCTTAAAGGGAAATATTGGTCGCTCAGTGATCAAGATCTCAGCGGTTCCAGAAGATAGGCATCTAATTGAAGCTCCAGCAATGATATTTAGTAGTCAAGAGGAGCTTTTAAATGCATTTAATGATGGAAAACTTGACCGTGACTTTATAGCTGTTGTACGTTTTCAAGGCCCAAAATCTAATGGTATGCCTGAGTTACATAAGCTAACTCCTCCATTATCAATTATTCAAAATAAAGGATATAAGGTTGCAATAGTTACAGATGGGAGAATGAGCGGAGCATCTGGAAAAGTACCAGCTGCCATACATATGAGTCCGGAAGCATCAGCTGGAGGTGCAATAGGAAAAATTCAAGAAGGGGATATGATTAGATTAAATGCAGCTGTTGGAACATTAAATGTAATGGTAGATGAAGATGTTTGGAACCAAAGAACAGTTGAAATAATGACAAAAGAGCAAAAGTTATCTAACAGACATGGTATTGGTAGAGAGCTTTTTGGGAATATGAGAAAAAATGTTTTATCTGCCGAAGAGGGCGCAATTACTTGGATGAATTAAAGAAAATTTTATGAAAACAATAGAGCTAATAGAATACGGACCAGTTATACCAGTTATAGTTATTAATAATTTAGATGAAGCAGTTCCTATGGCGGAGGCACTTATCGAAGGGGGTATCAAAGTATTAGAAGTTACTCTTCGATCAGAGTGCGCATTAAAGGCAATTGAACTAATAGCAACAAAAGTTCCATCTGCAATTGTTGGAGCTGGAACTTTAAGAACTGATTCAGATGCCACTAATGCAAAAATTGCTGGTAGTCAATTTGCTGTAAGTCCTGGCTACACTCAAGAAATGGGAGCAATTTGTAAGGATATTGACCTGCCGCTTTTACCTGGGGTATCAACTGGAAGTGAAGTGATGTATGCAAATAATGACGGTTTTGATTTTTTAAAGCTTTTTCCAGCAGTTGCAGTAGGAGGAATAAATTTACTTAAAGGTTTTAATGGCCCTTTTTCAAATATTCAATTTTGCCCAACTGGGGGCATTACAATTGATTCAGCTCCTGAATTTTTAAAGTTACCCAATGTTCCGGTTTGTGGTGGAACATGGCTTACTCCAAAGAGTTTAGTTGAAGCTAAAAAATGGGATGAAATATCTAAATTAGCAAAAGCAGCTAGTAACCTTAAATAAATTGATGATAAACCTCAACCGTTATCAAACTATTATTTTTGATTGTGATGGAGTCATTCTTAATTCTAATTTCCAGAAAATTGAAGCATATCGAAATGCAGCATTGGAATTTGGTGCAAGTAAAGAACAGGCTGAATCTCTAGTGCAACATCATGTTGCCTTAACTGGTATTTCCCGTTATGTTAAATTTGAATATTTTTTAAATCATATTCTTAAGCAAAAGGTAACAAACAAAGATATGAATAAATTAATTCAAAGTTTAAATAAAAACGTAGTCAAACTTCTTAAGTCATGTGAGGTAGCTAAAGGATTGAATAAATTAAGGAGATTGACCTTAGATAAAAAATGGATAGTTGCATCAGGAGGTGATCAGCAAGAGGTAAGATTTTTGTTTGCCGATAAAAAAATTGATCATTTTTTTAGTGATGGAATTTATGGAAGCCCTCGGTCAAAGCATGAGATTTTTGAGCAAGAGTTAAAAGATAATTCATGGTTTCCAGCTCTTTTCCTTGGTGATTCTCTTTATGATATCCAAACTGCAAAAAAATATAATATTGATTTTTTATTTGTAAGTGATTGGACAGATTTAAAAGAATGGAAGAATACTTGTGCAGAATACAATGTATCAGTTATCAAGAACATTCAAGCGTTAATGAATGTAAATATTTAATCAATATCCTTAATAATACTGCTTGAACTTCTTCCCTCTAAAAGCTCTATCAATTTTACCTTCCCCCCCCATTTTGTAACTTCTTTATGCCCAACTACTTCAGTTAATTTATAGTCGCTTCCTTTAATAAGAAAGTTTGGCTTAACTTTTTGAATAAGTTTAATGGGAGTCTCCTCATCAAAAATAACTACAGCATCTACAACCTCTAAGCTCGATAAAACTCGCGCTCTATCATCTTGGTTTATGATCGGACGCTTAGCGCCTTTTATTTTTTTGACAGAGCTATCTGAATTTAATCCTAGAATAAGGAAGTCAATATTACTTTTTGCTTTTTCAAGATAAGTTACATGCCCTGCATGAAGAATATCAAAGCAACCATTAGTAAATCCAATTTTTAAATCTTTAGCTCTTAAATTTTTTAGCATGCCATCTAATTTATCAAAAGGAATAATCTTATGAATTTGTAAAGTCTGTTCCGTATCAATTTCATTGATAATTTCATGACCCTCAATTGCAACTGTTCCAACTTTACCAATTGCAACACCTGCTGCAATATTTGCTAACTCTAATGATTTATGGGTAGTCAAATTACCAATTAAACCAGCAGCAAGAGTTGCAATAACAGTGTCACCAGCTCCTGAAACATCAAAAACTTTTTTTAATTTTGTTGCAGGGATGACATCTATTTTTCTAGAGCTCACCAATTTAATACCTTGGTCACCTTGAGTCATAGCGATATTTTCTATATTAAATTTTACACATAATTTTTTAAGTTGTTTTTCTAATAAGTCCTCGTCAGGTGAAGCTAGTTTTGAAAGCGCAAAGGCCTCTTTCTTATTTGGAGTTAATATCGTTGCCCCTTCATATTTTTGAATATCATTTCCTTTTGGGTCTACTAGGATAGGTATATTAAGCTTTTTTGCTTGCTTGATAATTTTCTGGATTAAATTTTCAGTTAAAAAACCTTTTGCATAGTCAGAAAGTACAATAATAGATGGTTTTTTAATAATAAGATTTAATATCTTTTTGATTTGATTTGCTGATAAAGAAATATTGATATTTTCATCGTCAACTCGCACAATTTGTTGATGACCTGCAATGATCCTTGTTTTAGTAGTGGTGGATAGAGTTGATTTTATAAGTCCTTGCTGGCCAATGTCGTTCTTTTTTAATAATCTTTTTAACACCTCCCCGTTTTGATCGTTTCCTACTACCCCGCTTAAAATGGTTTTAATTCCAAGCCCAGTTAAATTAGCTGCAACATTTGATGCGCCTCCCATGCGAAAGGAATCACTCTTTTTTTCTACAATTGGAACGGGGGCCTCTGGTGATATTCTATTTACCTCACCAAAAATATATTTATCGAGCATTACATCGCCTATAACAAAAGCCCATTTACCTTTAGAGTTAAATTTGTTGGTAATAATATCTTTATTAGTTTTTTTCATAATAAAGTCTCGCTAATTTGAAAATAAATTTAAGCATATTGATCTGATTTGAAAAGATAATTCTGTGCATAATCTGAAACACCTTCAAGTAGATTATTGAATTTTAAATCATACCCAGAATTTCTTAGTCGATTAATATCGGCCTCAGTATAGTATTGGTATTTGTTTTCTAGTTCTTTGGGCATATCTATATATTTTATAAGAGACTCTGACTCTTCTAAATTTATTAATAGGGCTTTAGCTAAATCTTTAAAAGATTGAGCTTGACCAGTTCCTATATTATACAATCCAGATTTATTGCTACTTTCTAATAAATGAAAAATGCATCGTACTGCATCTTTTACATAAATAAAATCACGTAGTTGCATCCCATCTTTAAATTTGGGATTTTTACTCTTAAACAATCTAACTTCACCATCTTTTTTGAATTGATTAAAAGCGTGATAAACAACACTTGACATCTTACCTTTATGGTATTCATTTGGCCCATAAACATTAAAAAATTTCAGCCCAAACCATTTAGGTGGTTTGGGGAGATTTTGTTGTAATTGATTTTGAACCCATATATCAAAAAAATGTTTTGAATAACCATAAGCATTTAGAGGTTTATAATTTAGAAGTGAATCACTATTATCTTTGTAGCCAAATTTTCCATCACCATAAGTAGCTGCCGAACTTGCATAAACAAGGGGAACTTGATTAGCCGATGCCCAATCCCATAAAAATTGGCTGTACCTGATGTTAGATTTTAATAAATTATTAAAATTATTTTCCGTGGTTGCACTTATCGCACCCATGTGAATGATTGCTTCAATTTGGCTATTTTTTTTTAGATAATTTGGTAATTCATGCTTACCAATTAAATCAATAAAATCTCGCTTATTAATATTTTTTTCTTGCTCAGGGACTAATAATTCATCGACTATGACGAATTGATTTTTATTAAGAATAGTATTTAGATGCCACGCAATCATGCTGCCAATCATGCCTGCACCACCTGTTAAAATAATCATAGAGAGCTTTTAATCTTTTTAGCTTGATTAATAGTGGTTTGCGATTCTTTTTTTTGTTTGCTTTGGGTCCAACTAGGATCTATCCAGCCTTGCATATGCGAATATGCTATTTCTTGCAAAGCTAGAATCCATTGAGCGTTATCATTTAGTGCTGGAATGTAGCTATATTTTATCCCGCCATTTTCCTTAAATATTTCCATACCTTCCATATTGATTTCTTCAAGTGTTTCCAAGCAGTCACTTGAAAAGCCTGGGCAAATTACATGAACATTTGATTCTTTTGCTTTACCAAGGTCGGCAATCACCTCAGAAAAATATGGTTTTAACCATTCAGCTTTTCCAAATCTTGATTGGAAACATATCTTATATTGTTTCTCTTTAAGATTAAGCGCTTTAGCTAAAAGCCTACCAGTTTTGTGGCACTCACAATGATAAGGATCACCTTGAATTAAGGATCTAAAGGGGACGCCATGAAAACTCATAATAAGCTTGGATGGCTTACCAAATTTATTCCAATGTTTTAAAACAGAATGCTTTAATGCCTCTATGTAGGCTGGGTGATCATGATAATTTCTTATGGTTCGTATTTCCGGCATATTTCTTGTTCGCAAAAGTACTCTCCATAAACTATCCATTGCAGAGGCTGATGACGATGCCGCATACTGAGGATATAGTGGAAAGAAAAGAATTTTCGTACAATTTTTTGCTCTTAGTTTATTGAACGCAGAAGCCATGGAGGGATTACCATAACTCATCCCTAATTCCACCTCTATCGGTTGTGCGATAGATTTTTTTAGATTTTTTTGTAAAAGATTTTTTTGTTTTTTTGCATTTACCAGAAGAGGCGAGCCTTGAGAGGTCCATATCTGTTTATATTTTTTTGCTGATGCACGTGGTCTAATTATTAATATAATGCAGTGTAAAATCCAACACCAAATAAATCTTGGTATTTCAACAACTCGTCTATCCATTAAAAATTGCCCAAGGTATTTACGAAGTGACTTTGCATTTGGTGCGTCTGGTGTACCAAGATTAGCCAAAATAATTCCAATTTTAGGAGCGTCTCCATGCTTATACTTTGGCTCATTTTTATAAAAATTCACTGAATAAATACCTTTATTTTATTGATTTTCCTAGTAGTTTAGCAGTGATATCAACTATTGGAATTACTCTTTCATATGCCATTCTTGTGGGACCAATTACTCCAAGCATTCCAAGTATTTCTCCATCTGCTTCATAAGGTGCAGTAATTACACTACATTCATCTAGAGCTTGATATCCTGATTCTTCACCTATAAAAATTTGAATACCATCGGCATTATGACTGCTTTCAAGTAAATTAAGAAGTGCAGATTTTTTTTCAAATATTTCCAGAATTTTTTTTATACTTGCGACATTTTGTGACAGTTCGGCAGTTTCTAAGAGTTTTGCTTGACCGGACAACACTAGATGATCGTCATCATTATCATTGGTTGAAGCAACGATAGCAGAGGACATAAGGTCTGATATATCAACCTTCATATTTTTTAAATCATTAAGCAGTTTCTTCTTTGCCCCTTCTATTGAAAAACCACTAAACTCTTTATTAAAATAATTTGAGGCCTCAACTAGCTTTTTCTTATCATAAATATGCTTGGTATAAAGCACTCTATTTTGAACATTTCCATCATCAGTCACGATAATTACTAAAACTCTTTTTTCGGAAAGGCTTAAAAATTCTATATGTTTATATTGTACTTTTTTTGCTTTTGGAATCATTACTACGCCAGCAAATTTAGTCAATTCTGAGAGTGTATTTGCTGCTGAGCTCATTAAGTGTTTTTTGTCAGAAAGGACTAATTGTTTTTGTAATGAGGAAATTTCAAAATCATTTAAGGACTGCACAGTTACAAGACTATCCACAAAAAGTCTATATCCTTTATTTGTAGGAATTCTTCCAGCAGAGGTGTGCGGGCTAGATACGAAGCCAGCATCTTCAAGGTCTTTCATTATATTTCTTATTGTGGCTGGACTCAGGTCAATATTGGATGCGCTAGATAAAGTTTTTGAACCAACGGGGTTACCATCACTTATGTGTTGAGTGATAAGGGTTTTAAGTAATGTCTGGGCTCTATTATCAAGGTCCATTATAATTTTTTATTCGTTAATTTTGGGTGGATGCTTTAAAATGTACAATTAATGTATTTTACTAATTCAATTCTAATATAGCTAGGCTATTTATATAAATATGAAAGCTTTTAACAAAATCGCCGTCATTGGCAAATACCCTTCAATTGAAGAATCGAGTGATATTCATGATCAATTAATACAATTAGTTGACCATTTAAACCAAAAACCTTTTGAGTTATATATTGAAGAAAAGACACAGAAGCAAATTAATCTTGATGGAGTGCAATCTATTTCATTAACAGATATCGGCTCCAAAGTTGATCTTGCAATTATTGTTGGTGGAGATGGAACTTTGATTGGTGTTGCTAGAAATATGGTTCATTCAGACACTCCTCTTGTTGGAGTAAACCAAGGCCGATTTGGTTTTCTTGCTGATTTAAATACTAATAGTATGTTTTCTAACATCGATACCATTCTAAATGGTGAATTTATTGAAGACAAAAGAATGCTGATAAATACAAAAATTTTAAGAGACAATAAAAAAGTTTATGAGTCTCTCTCTCTTAATGATGTGGTCATTAAAAGTGGAGAGAGGCTAATTGAATTGGATGTAATAATTAACAATGCATTTGTCCATAGACAAAGATCAGACGGTATCATTGTAAGCACTCCCACAGGAACAACAGCCTATGCATTATCAGCGGGTGGTCCTATTCTTCACCCTAATTTAGATGCAATATCGATAGTGCCTATAAGTCCACATACTTTAAGTAATAGACCTATTGCAGTTAATGCTGATAGCCAAATAAATATAAAGATTATTAATATGAATGAAGCCTATGCAAGTATTGATGGACAAATAAAATTTCCTTTAGACATAAGAGATGTGATTCAAATAAGCAAGGCAAAAGAATCTATATCAATTCTGCATCCAAAAGATTATTGCTACTTCGAGATGTTGAGAAATAAATTAAACTGGGGCTGATATATTATAAATGCTTGAAACATTATCAATTAAAAATTTTGTAATCGTTGATCAGCTTGAGCTAAATTTTAAAAAAGGATTTAGTGCGTTTACCGGAGAAACAGGAGCGGGAAAATCAATATTGATCGATGCATTATCAATATGTCTTGGGCAGAGAGGAGACATAAGCCTTATTAGGAAAGGAAAAGAAAAGGCTGATATTTCTGCAATTTTTAATATTGATAATAATGATCAAGCAAAATTATGGTTAAAAGAAAATGATTATGAAATAGAAGATAGTCTTTTGCTTCGAAGAATTCTTAGTCTTGATGGAAAGTCAAAGGCTTTTATAAATGGGACCCCAACATCTGTTTCACAATTAAAACAACTTACCAATAATTTGGTAGATATATATAGTCAAAATTCACATCATTCCTTACTCAATGTATCAACTCAAAGAGATATTCTGGATAGTTATGCACAAACACAAGAGCTAACTAAAAGAGTTCGAGAGACTTTTTTATCTTGGAGCAACCTGGAAAAAGAGTATGAAGCATTTTTGAAAAATAAAACAGCCTTTACATCTGAGCTTGAAGAATTACAGCAAAAATTTACAGAATATAAAGAGCTTGATTTTAGTATTGAGAAATGGGAGGAATTACAATCTCGACATAAGCTTCTCAATAATAGCAATGAGCTGATTGTGGGTATCCAAGAATGCGTAAATCATTTGGATGGATCTGAAAATAATTCGCTCAATAATCAACTGAACAGTCTCAAGAGTAGTTTGGCGGCCTTAACAAATCTAGATAAAAATTTATCAGATAAACTTAATGTTATAGAAAGTTCATCAATAGAACTTTTAGAGCTTTCCCGTGATTTAAATAATTATCTTCATTCCATTGAGGTAAATGAAGCTGAGAGAAATGATATTGAGTCTAAAATAGAAGCTACATTTAATTTTTTAAGAAAATACAAGCTAAATGCAGATGAATTAATGGATCAAAGCAAGCATTGGGAAGAAAGGATAAATGAATTAAATCTTCTGGTAAATGAGAAAGATAAGAGTGAAGTGCTGACAAAGGCAAAAGAAAACTATAACAATGTTGCTAATAAACTAAGTAAGCAAAGGGAAATAACCAGCAAAAGATTAAGTGATCAAATTACGAATAAATTGAAAGAGTTATCATTTAAAAATGCAAAATTTAAAGTGAATTTATTAAATGGTGATCCTTCTGTAAATGGAAATGAACAAATTGAATTTTTGATCGCAACTCATCTTGAAGCTGATCTAAGGCCAATTCAAAAAGTCGCTTCGGGAGGGGAGCTTTCAAGAATAAGTCTTGCGATCAGAGTGTCCTCTATGACTGAGGTTGATGTTCCTACTATGATTTTTGACGAAGTGGATGTGGGCATAGGTGGGGGAGTGGCTGAAATTGTTGGAAACCTTTTAAAATCTCTAAGCAACTTTAATGATCGTCAAATTTTTGTTATTACCCATCTTCCTCAAGTCGCAGCGAAGTCGAAATACCATTTTAGAGTATCAAAAAATACTATTGCAAAAGAAACAAAAAGTTATATTGATCCCTTGGACAACGAAGAGCGTATTAAGGAGATAGCAAGAATGCTGGGAGGGTTGGACATTACTACCACTACTTTGCAGCACGCAAAAGAAATATTGGCTAATTGATTGTTATTTAATCACTAACTATCTTTTAGCTTTGTTTGGGCAAGCTTTTTTTGAACAATCACCGTAAATATAGAGTGAATGTTCAATTATTTTAAAACCTAAATCTTGCGCTACTTCCACTTGAATTTTTTCGATTTCATCATTTCTGAATTCCTCAACATGTCCACATTGAAGACATACAATGTGATCATGATGCGATTTTTCATTAAGTTCAAATACTGCTTTATCGCTCTCAAAATGATGTCTTATCAGAATACCAGCTTGTTCAAATTGTGTAAGAACACGATATATAGTCGCGAGACCTATATCTTCACTAGAACTTATCATTACCTTATAGATATCTTCAGCAGAGAGATGCCTTTCCTTACTATTTTGAAATATATCAAGTATTTTTATTCTTGGAAGTGTAGCCTTTAATCCTGTCTTTTTAAGCTGGATATGATCTTCCATAAATTCTCCAAAATTGTAAATAAAAAGTTAATATTCACATGGTATATTATGAATCTTTGCAAATAAACCCTTATTTTCTATGCGATTGTTTTTTTTATTTTTTATTTTTATATTATATGGATGTGCAACACCAGATTTAAATGCACCTATTGTGTATAAAATGGAAATACAACAAGGCAATGAGATTGATAGTGAAATGTTGCTCAAGTTAAAGCCAGGCATGACTAAATCTCAAGTAAAGTTTATTCTTGGAACTCCACTAATTGCAGATAGTTTTCATAAAGATCGTTGGGACTATTTGTATGTATTAAAAAAAAATGATGTTGCCCATAAAAAAAGTGGAGTCAAAGATTTTTCGGAAAGAAGGCATGTGGTAGTTAATTTTGAGAAAGAATTGCTTAAGAGTATTACAGGCGAAGTAATCTCAAGCAAAGGAGATTTAGATTTAAATAAAAAAGAAAAAATAAAGGAACATGTAATAACGAGAGAAAAGAACAAAGAAATGCAGGGTGAAGAAGACTCATGGATGGAAAAAATTAAATTTTGGGAGTCTGATGAGGTCAATCAAACAGAGGTAAATAAAACGCATAATAAAGGTATTGATCAAGAAATTAAAAAGATAGAGGAAACGAAGCAAATAAAGTCTAATATACAAAATCAAAATACATTAAAAATAAATAAATCAGAAAAATTAAAAGAAAATAAAAAAATACCTATAGTTAAAGAAGAGATGAAAAAGGAGGAGGGTTCTTGGGTAGATAAAATTAAATTTTGGGAGTCTGATGAGGTCAATCAAACCGAAGTAGATGAAATGAAAAAAGAAGAAATCAAAGGTGATATCCAAAATGTTAAAGAAAATCAATCTGAAAAAATTAGAGAGAGATTGGTAAAAGAGGCTGAAGTTAAAAATGATATTTTAAATACAAAAGACTCTTTGAATGAAGCTATAAAAAAAGATATTTCTCAAGAAAATGAAGAAGAGCTTAAATTAAATGAAAAGGATCGAAAGAGGCAAGTAGAGTCGAAACAAGATATAATTAATGAAGATTTAGACAAACCAGATTATTTTGACTTAATGCTAGAAAAAATTGGATTTTAATAAAATGAATAAAACCCTTAATATTATTGTTGTCGGAGCTACAGGTAAGATGGGTCAAACTTTAATAGAAGAGATTTATCATGATAAACAAACCAAATTAGTTGGAGCATTAGATCAAAAGGATGTAAGTCACATCGGAGAGGATGCCGGTTTTTTTTGCGGAATCAAAACTGGTATTATTATTCAACCACAGTTTGATGCTATTTTTGAACAAGCTGATATTCTCATAGACTTTACAAGGCCTGAGGCAAGCAACAATTACTTGGAATTATGCCAAAAAAATAAAATTAACTATGTTTTAGGCACAACTGGCTTTTCAGAGGCTGAAAAGAATAATATTATTAATGTAGCAAAAAATATTGCAGTATGTTTTGCGCCAAATATGAGTATTGGAGTTAATCTTTTGTTATCACTGGTTGAGTCCGCAACAGCAATAATGCATGAAGATTTTGATATTGAAATTATCGAATCTCATCATAAAGATAAGGTAGATGCTCCATCTGGGACCGCTCTTAGTCTGGGTGAGTCTGTTGCAAAAAGTTCAGGTAGGTCGCTTAAGGAACATGGAGTATTTAAACGTACAGGTATAATGCCTCCTCGTAATCGTAATCAAATTGGATTTTCAACTATAAGAGGAGGAGACATAGTTGGGGACCATACAGTCCTGTATGCAGGTGACGGTGAAAGAATAGAGTTAACTCATAAAGCCAGCAGTAGAAAAACATTTGCTAAGGGGGCCATAAGAGCAGCAAAGTTCTTAGCAGATAAAACTGATGGTCTATTTGATATGCAAGATGTTCTTGGCTTAAAACAATAAAATTATTTATCAAAATTTAATTTTTTAAATTGCTGTAAACAGCTTATTCATTTATAATCTCACCCAACGGGAGAATTAATATTCACCCGTTTGTTGTATCTAGCTTTAATTATCTTAGGAGTTATGTTTGTCGCATAAAAAGCCGGCCATTCTAGTGCTTGCAGACGGAACAAAGTTTCGAGGTAATTCAATTGGTGTTGATGGTTATGCTGTTGGCGAAGTAGTTTTTAATACAGCCATGACTGGTTACCAAGAGATTCTCACGGACCCATCTTATACTAAGCAATTAGTTTGTCTGACTTACCCTCATATTGGCAACACTGGTACCAATATTGAAGATATAGAATCCCCCAAAGTCAATGCAAGCGGTCTTATAATTAAAGACCTACCTATTCATGCATCAAATTTTAGGAAAAAATATACATTAGCCGAATATTGTGAGAATGAGGATTTAATTGCCATTGCTGATATTGATACCCGAGAATTAACAAGACATATCAGAAAAAATGGTGCACAAACAGGCTGTATATGCGTATCTGGCCAAGAGGAAACAGCATTGGAAATGGCAAAAAAATTTCCAGGTTTATCGGGTATGGATTTAGCAAAAGTTGTAACTACACAAAAAAATTATAGTTTTAGTGAGGGTGAATGGGCCTTAGGTAAAGGGTATGGAAGTGCAACAAAACCCTTATTAAAGATTGCAGCTTATGACTTTGGAGTAAAAAAAAATATCTTAAGAATGCTTGTTTCGAGAGGGTGTGAAGTTGAAGTATTCCCTGCAAATTTTCCCATTGAAGAAATTTTAATCATGAAACCTGACGGAGTTTTTTTATCGAACGGACCAGGTGATCCTGAACCATGTGATTATGCTATAAAAAACATAAAGACTTTACTTGATAAAAAAATTCCTTTATTTGGTATATGTTTAGGACATCAACTGCTTGCGATTGCAGCAGGAGCTAAAACAAAAAAAATGAAATTTGGCCATCATGGAGCAAATCATCCCGTACAAGATTTACATTCAAAGAAGGTTTTTATAACAAGTCAAAACCATGGGTTTGCAGTAGATGATCAAAATTTACCAAATAATATTGAGATAACTCATAGATCATTATTTGATAACACTATTCAAGGAATTAAGATTAAAAATATTCCTGCTTTTAGCTTTCAAGGTCATCCAGAGGCAAGCCCAGGACCCTCCGAAATGAGTTATTTGTTTGATCGTTTTATAAGTTTAATGTTAGATAAAAAAGGATCATAGGGTGGCAAAAAGAACAGACATTAAATCAATTCTTATCATTGGGGCGGGTCCAATTGTAATTGGACAGGCATGTGAGTTTGATTATTCCGGGGCACAAGCATGTAAAGCTTTGATGGAGGAGGGGTATAGAACGATATTAGTAAACTCTAACCCCGCTACCATTATGACCGATCCTAATCTAGCTGATTCCACTTACATAGAGCCTATCCAATGGCAAATGCTTGCTAAGATAATCGAGAAAGAGCAACCAGACGCTTTGCTCCCTACCATGGGTGGCCAAACTGCATTAAATTGTGCTCTAGATTTGGATAAGCATGGTGTGCTTAAAAAATTTGATGTGGAGTTGATTGGTGCCTCAAAAGAAGCAATTGATAAAGCAGAAGATAGACAAAAATTTAAAGAAGCAATGAGTGGTATTGGATTGGGTTCAGCTAAATCTGCTATTGCTCATAGCATGGAAGAAGCTATACAAGTTCAAGCCTCAATTGGTTTTCCGGCTATTATTCGCCCTTCTTTTACAATGGGCGGAAGTGGGGGAGGCATTGCTTATAACAAAGAGGAGTTTATTTTAATTTGTGAGAGAGGTTTAGATGCATCTCCAACAGATGAGCTGCTCATAGAAGAGTCACTTCTTGGTTGGAAAGAATTTGAAATGGAGGTGGTTCGAGACTCTAATGATAATTGTATAATTATTTGTTCAATAGAAAATTTAGACCCTATGGGAGTGCATACTGGAGACTCAATTACTGTTGCACCCGCACAAACATTAACGGATAAAGAGTATCAAATTATGAGAAATGCATCGATTAATGTTTTAAGAGAGATAGGGGTGGATACAGGTGGTTCTAATGTGCAGTTTGCTATCAATCCTGATGATGGAAGGATGGTTGTAATTGAAATGAATCCTAGGGTTTCACGATCATCGGCATTGGCATCAAAAGCAACAGGTTTCCCAATCGCAAAAATTGCTGCAAAATTAGCTGTAGGCTTTACTCTTGATGAACTGAAGAATGATATTACAGGGGGCCTTACCCCGGCCTCTTTTGAGCCATCTATTGATTATGTGGTTACCAAAATACCACGTTTTGCTTTTGAAAAATTTCCACAAGCAGACTCAAGACTAACCACCCAAATGAAGTCAGTGGGAGAAGTTATGGCGATGGGAAGAACCTTTCAAGAATCCTTTCAAAAGGCTTTAAGAGGTCTAGAGATTGGAGTTGATGGGTTAGTAGAATATTCAGACAATCGGGAGGAGATTATAAAGGAATTGAGAGAATGTGGACCAAACAGGATTTGGTTTGTTGCCGATGCATTTAGAGCTGAATTAAACGTTGATGAAATATTTCAGCACTCAAAGATTGATCCATGGTTTTTATATCAAATTAAAGATATTGTAGATAAAGAAAATAAAGTTAAAAAAATTTCTATTAAGCAAATCGATAAGTTTTTTCTTAAAAAATTAAAACAATCAGGATTTTCTGATAGCAGAATTGCTCTGCTTGCCAATAGTGATGAGGGTTCAATAAGAGAATTACGAAAAAAATATTGTATTCACCCCGTGTATAAGAGAGTGGATACTTGTGCTGCAGAATTTGAAACTAAAACAGCTTATCTTTATTCAACCTATGAGGATTTTTGTGAGTCTGAACCAACAAAAAATAGAAAAATTATTATTCTGGGTGGGGGACCCAATAGAATTGGTCAAGGCATAGAGTTTGATTATTGCTGTGTTCACGCAGCTCTTGCCCTAAGAGAAAGTGGTTTTGAAACAATTATGGTTAATTGCAATCCTGAAACAGTATCAACTGACTATGACACATCTGATAGATTATACTTTGACCCTGTTACCTTAGAGGACGTTTTAGAAATTGTATCTAAGGAGAATCCCTGGGGTGTCATTGTCCAATATGGGGGCCAAACTCCACTGAAACTTGCCAAAGGTTTGGAGGCAGAGGGTGTACCTATTATTGGAACGCTTCCAGATGATATTGATGCTGCAGAGGATCGTGAGCGTTTTCAAAGTATTTTAAATAAATTAAAACTTAAACAACCCCCTAACAATACTGCACGAGACCCGGATGAAGCACTGCTTCTTGCTGAAGAAATTGGTTATCCGTTGGTGGTAAGACCAAGTTATGTATTGGGTGGCCGTGCTATGGAAATTGTGCATGAAAAAAAAGACCTAGAGAGATATATGCGTGAAGCAGTAAAGGTTTCTAATGAATCGCCAGTTCTTCTTGATAGATTTTTGAATGATGCTTTGGAAGTGGATGTTGATGCTATATCTGATGGAGAACAGATCGTAATTGGAGGCATTATGGAGCATATTGAACAAGCTGGGGTGCATTCCGGAGATTCAGCCTGCTCACTTCCACCTCACAGCTTGTCAAGTAATATTCAAAAATCAATTATTGAGCAAACCCAAAAAATGGCAAAAGCACTAAATGTTAAAGGTTTAATGAATGTTCAGTTTGCTATTCAAGGAGAAAATATTTTTGTTTTGGAAGTTAATCCAAGAGCATCAAGAACTGTCCCTTTTGTTTCCAAAGCTATAGGAAAACCATTAGCAAAGATAGCAGCAAATGCTATGGCCGGTATTACTTTGAAAGAGCAAAAATTTACAAAAGAATTAACTCCTGATTTTTTCTCAGTGAAAGAGGCTGTCTTCCCTTTTATAAAATTTCCAGGAGTAGATACTATCTTGGGACCTGAAATGAAATCAACAGGGGAGGTTATGGGAGTTGGTAAAACTTTTGCCGAAGCTTTTATTAAATCTCAATTAGGAGCTTCTGTAGTTCTTCCTGACAAAGGTAAGGCATTTTTAAGTGTCCGTAAGGAGGATCATGAAAATGTTATTGATATCGCATTATCCCTATCCCAATTAGGATTTAAGATTGTTGCAACCAAAGGAACTGCTTCAACCATTAAAAAGCATGGTATTGAGGTCGAGTCAGTTAACAAAGTGGCTGAGGGGCGACCCCATGTGGTGGATATGATTAAAAATAATGAAATTGATTTTATTGTGAATATTACCGAAGATAAAAGAGCTATTGCAGATTCCTATGAAATAAGACGTAATGCTTTACAAAATAAAGTTACTTATTATACAACTTTATCTGGTGCAAGAGCTGCTTGCATCGGCATGAATTTCGTTGATGAGCTTCAAGTAGTATCAATACAGAGCTTGCACAAACGCTCCTCTTAAAATAAACTCAACTAAAACTTGTATTAATGATTCGCCCAAACAAAGGATAAGATATGGCACAAATACCCATGACCAGAAATGGACTTGAGGCCCTCAAAGAAGAGTTGCAAAGACTTAAAAGTGTTGATAGGCCAGAAATTATTGAGGCTATTGCTGAAGCACGAGCACAAGGAGATTTGTCTGAAAATGCTGAATATGAATCTGCTAAAGAAAAACAGGGTTTCATCGAAGGAAGAATTGCTGATATAGAGGCTAAGATATCCCAAGCAGAGGTAATTGACCCAAGCTCATTAAATGCAGGTGGGCGATGTGTATTTGGGGCAACTATTGAATTAGAAGATCTAGATACTGAAAAAAAATCCACCTATCAAATAGTGGGGGATGATGAATCAAATATCAAAGAAAATAAGATATCGATTAATTCTCCATTAGCAAAAGCGTTAATTGGAAAAGAAGAAGGAGAGGTTGTTGAGTTTGAAAGCCCGGGCGGAATAAAATCTTTTGATATTCTGCGAGTTCTCTATATCTAAAAATAATGGAAAATATTCTTAATAAACTTGGCTTTTTAATAACAACAATATGGGTTGGGTCTTTATGGTCGATGCTGATGGTAACCACTGTATTATTTAATAAGATTTCAAGCACATTTATAGCAGGAGCTATTGCGGCCGATATGTTTACTTTTTTAAATTATGCTGGCATGTTTGTGTTGATTTTAATTATTGTCCTAGGGTTCAAATTAAATGGCATGAGGATCCTTAAAAAATCCTTTTTTTGGATTGCTTTAATTATTCTTTTGTTTGTTTTAATCAGTTTTTTTGGCATCAATCCCTTTTTAGAAACTCTTAAGCTTGAGGCGCTTCCTAGAGAAGTGATGGAGGGGGTATTTGCTGATCGATATAAGTCCTGGCATGGTATTGCAAGTGTGGCGTATTTATTTCAATGTTGCTTGGGGTTAGTACTAGTTCTAAAAATGCGTTAATTTAAGGAAGAGAAATTTTTGTTTTTTCGTTTGCTCGAAAAATAACAATCAACTTTCCAATATGGTTAATTGGTTCAGCTTCAAGTTTTTCACAAATTATGTTTAAAATGTTTTGTCGTTCAATCTTGTTGTTATTGTGAACTTTTATTTTTATTAATTCATGGGCGTTTAAATTTATGTCAATTTCATTTAATACTGCATCAGTAAGACCTTTTAGACCAATTTGAACAACCGGATTCTTTGAATGAGATTCGGATCTTAAAAAAGTAATCTGTTTTGAATTAAGCATGTAATATAAGATTTCAGAACATTAAATAGGCCGCAATAATATCAGATGAAGAGATCTAAGACTAGTAAAAGCTGGATGAATGAACATGTTTCCGACGCCTATGTAAAGAAGGCACAAATGGCTGGTTATAGATCACGTGCAGCTTTTAAGCTTATCGAGGCGAATGAAAAATATCAATTCCTCGAAAAAAAAATGAATGTGGTTGATCTTGGCTCATCGCCTGGGAGTTGGTCGCAGGTGCTGGCAAGCATGGTTGATGTTAAAGGAAATATTTTTGCACTGGATTTGCTGGATATGGATACAATTAAAGGGGTTGATTTTATTCAAGGTGATTTTCGCGAACAAGAGGTGTTAGAGATGCTTGAAAAAAAATTAGATAAAATACCTCTAGATCTTGTAATTTCAGATATGGCCCCCAATATAAGTGGTATAAAACCAGCTGATCAAGCAGGAATTATATATTTGAATGAGTTAGCTTTACAATTTGCAGTGGATTGGTTGAAACCAAAAGGTAATTTTTTGGTCAAGTCATTTATAGGTGCTGAATTTGATATTTTTGTTCGTGAGGTTAAAAAAAATTTTGAGACTGTTTATACCTTTAAACCGAAATCATCAAGAAATAGAAGCTCTGAAATTTTTGTTTATGGAAAAAGTAAAATTTAGCTTGTTAGTATGAATTTAAGAACATATGATATTAAATAACTTTGGAATTATGTTAATTAATCTAATATTAGAAGGATAAAGATTTGAATAACAATACAATTAAAAGCATTGCTATGTGGATTGCCATTGGTCTAATTATGATGACAATCTTTAACCAATTCTCTAGTTCATCTCGTTTTGAAAATAAACTAGTTTATTCGCAATTTATGGCAGAGGTGAAAGCGGGTAATATTGCCAAAGTTGAGATAGATGATAACAATTTAACTGGAATTACCGCTGATGGTAAGCGTTTCTCTACTTATGCTCCAACAGATCCTTGGTTGGTATCAGATCTCCTAAAAAATAATGTAGTGGTGGATGCCAAACCTAAGGAACAACAATCTTTATTGATGAGCATTTTCATTTCATGGTTCCCAATGATTTTATTGGTTGGGGTGTGGATTTTCTTTATGAAACAAATGCAAGGCGGTGCTAAAGGTGGAGGACCATTTTCTTTTGGTAAAAGTAAGGCAAGACAGCTTGACCAAACGAACAACAAAACTACTTTTGCTGACGTTGCAGGATGTGATGAATCCAAAGAGGAAGTCACTGAAGTGGTTGATTTTCTTAAAGATCCCGCAAAATTTCATAAATTAGGCGGACGCATTCCAAGAGGAATACTTATGGTCGGGCCTCCTGGAACTGGTAAAACACTTCTCGCACGAGCAATCGCAGGGGAAGCTAAAGTGCCATTTTATAGCATATCTGGTTCTGATTTCGTAGAGATGTTTGTTGGAGTAGGTGCAGCAAGAGTTCGCGATATGTTTGAGCAGGCTAAAAAGAGTCAACCATGCATCATATTTATTGATGAGATTGATGCCGTTGGGCGTCATCGTGGAGCAGGCATGGGAGGTGGTAATGATGAGAGAGAACAGACCTTAAACCAACTTCTTGTTGAGCTTGACGGATTTGAAGCAACCTCTGGGGTTATTGTCATAGCGGCGACAAACCGAGCTGATGTTTTAGATAAAGCATTACTGAGACCTGGGCGATTTGATAGACAAGTAGCAGTTTCACTCCCTGATATCAAAGGCCGTGAACAAATTCTTCTTGTGCACATGAGAAAAATACCAGTCGATGCTGATGTAAAAGCAGATATTGTTGCGAGAGGCACACCTGGATTCTCTGGAGCTGATCTGGCAAATTTAGTCAACGAGGCAGCACTATTTGCGGCTAGGAGAAATAAACGTACTGTAGATATGGAAGATTTTGAGCAAGCTAAAGATAAAATCTTCATGGGCCCCGAAAGAAAGTCATTAGTGATGAGAGAGGAAGAGAGAAGAAATACTGCCTACCATGAATCAGGTCATGCCTTAGTTGCAAAATTATTGCCTAATGCTGATCCAGTCCACAAAGTAACTATCATGCCAAGAGGATGGGCATTGGGACTTACATGGCAGCTTCCTGAATTTGACCGTTTTAGTAGCTTTAAAGAAAAAATGCTAGAAGAAATTGCTATTTTATTTGGTGGCCGAATTGCCGAAGAAGTATTTATGAAGCAAATGTCTACTGGGGCAGCAAATGATTTTGAGCGAGCAACTAAGCTTGCCAGAGATATGGTCACCAAGTATGGTATGTCAGATAAACTGGGTACTATGGTTTATTCCGATGACAACAATGATGGTTTTATGGCTATGTCTTCGAAATCAATTTCAGAAGCCACGCAGCAAAAAGTAGATGCGGAAATTAAACATATACTTGACCAACAATACAGTGTTGCAAGAAAGCTAATTGAAAAGAATAAGAAAAAAATTGAAGCAATGGCTAAGGCTTTATTAGAGTTTGAAACGATCGATAGTGATCAGATCAATGACATAATGGCAGGCAAAAAAATGCGGCCACCTAAGCCATCCAAGGGTTCTGATACTCCTAAAAAACCTTCAGGTGGAAACAGTGGCACGAGCACTGTATCTCCGCAACCCACTGCAAAATCTTAAGAGAAGGGGCTAACGCCCCTCTTTTAGATGACATTAAAATCCTTATTAGCTAATGCTACATCACCCGTTATAATGGGTGTACTCAATGTAACTCCTGATTCCTTTTCTGATGGGGGAAAATATCTAAATACCTCAGTCGCTATAGATCATGCACTTAATTTGATAGAAGAGGGGGCTGATATTATAGATATTGGTGGAGAATCCTCACGACCTGGCTCATTACCAATATCAATAGAGGAGGAAAGAGACAGAATCCTTCCGGTAATTAATGAACTAAGAAAGCAATCTTTAATTTATATTTCAGTTGATACATATAAACCTGAAATCATGGCCTTAGCTATTGACTCAGGGGTTAATATGATTAACGACATTAAGGCCATGACAAGTCAGGGTGCTTTAGAGATTCTATCAAAATCAAAAGTAGATATATCGCTGATGCACATGCAAGGCTCCCCAACAAATATGCAAATTAATCCTAAATATGAATCGGTGACTGATGAGGTTATCGAGTTTTTAAATGAAAGAGTTAAGCGCTGTGAAGATGCAGGAATCAATAAAGAAAGAATTGCTATTGACCCAGGTTTTGGTTTTGGAAAAACATTTGATGATAATGCAAAATTATTCAAAGATATCAATAGATTCGTCCAGCTTAGCTTACCAGTTCTCATCGGTGTCTCAAGAAAAAGTATGATAAAAAAAATGGTGGGAGAGAATATGGATGATATCATTGATGCTAGCGCTTTATATGCTGCTCTCGCTGCCAGAAATGGAGCCGATATTCTCAGAGTACATGATGTAAAAAAGACGAAACAGATGCTAGACAATTTGAAAGTGTAATACACATATGACAAAAAAATTTTTTGGTACGGATGGTATCAGAGGAAAGACTGGGTCTTTTCCAATTACACCAGATTTCTTTGTAAAAATTGGTTTTGCAGCGGGTTTGGTTTTAACCAAGCACCACAATAAAAAAACAAATCCGACTGTGGTCATTGGAAAGGACACAAGAATTTCAGGTTACATGTTTGAGTCAGCACTTGAGTCAGGATTTGCTGCTGCAGGAGTCGATGTATATTTAACCGGACCACTTCCAACACCAGCTGTTGCTTATATCACACAAATGTTGAACGCAGATATAGGTGTTTCAATTACTGCATCCCATAATCCATTTGATGACAACGGAATAAAACTCTTCTCTAAAAGTGGATCTAAATTGTCTGAAAATATTGAGAGAGAAATTGAGAATATAGCTGAGGAAAGTTTAAAGATACAACCGGCCAATAAACTTGGAAAAGCAAGAAGACTTGATGATGCTAGGGATAAATACATACACTTTTGTTTAAGCACTTTCCCTAAAAATTTAACCCTAAAAGGGTTAAAAATTGTTCTTGATTGCGCTCATGGAGCAACTTATAGGACAGCACCTGCAGTTTTTAGTGAATTAGGCGCAGATATTACCGTGATAAATGATAAACCTGACGGATTGAATATTAATCAAGATGCAGGCTCTATTCATCCAGCATTTCTTCAAAAAGTAGTCCTTGAAAAAAATGCTGACGTTGGTATTGCCTTTGATGGTGACGGTGACAGACTTATTATGGTGGATGGGCATGGGCATTTAGTTGATGGTGACCAAGTTTTATACCTCATTCTTAAATTGTATCAACAACAAAAAATTATGTCGGGTGGAGTAGTTGGCACCCTAATGACCAACCTTGCCTTTGAAGAGAAATGTAAAGAATTAGATATTCCATTTATAAGGGCAGATGTGGGAGATAAATATGTCGCAGAGGATTTACGAAAAAATAAATGGTTGATTGGAGGAGAGAATTCTGGACATATAGTACTTTTAGATAAACATTCAACTGGTGATGGAATTATTTCTTCGCTCCAATTATTAGCCTTTTTAGTTTCAAATGAAATCTCTTTAAATGACGCATTAAAAGAGCTTCCAATGTACCCGCAAAAACTTATCAATATTTCTCACAAAAAACAACTTGATCTTGATTCAAAAGAAATATTATTACTGATAGATGAAGCAAATCAAATGATGGATATGAAAGGACGTATACTCATAAGACCCTCAGGAACTCAGCCGATAATTAGAATAATGACAGAGGGGCCAGATAGTCAAATGGTTTCAAAATCCGCTCAATATCTTGCTGAGAATATCGAAGAGTTAAATTCTACCGAGTAATTAAATTAATTTTTCGTCCTTTAAATGATAATTAGCCAAATTTACCCGTGATGTAATCTTCGGTTTCTTTTTTCGATGGGGTGGTGAAGATTTTATCTGTTGCATCATGCTCTATTAATTCTCCAAGATACATGTAGGCAGTATAATCAGAAATACGTGCAGCTTGTTGCATGTTATGAGTAACAATAAGGATAGATAACTTTTCTTTTAACCCCGACATTAATTCTTCAATATTTACTGTTGCTATTGGGTCAAGCGCCGAGGTAGGTTCATCAAACAACATAATCTCTGGCTCTGTAGCTAAAGCTCTCGCAATACATAATCTTTGCTGCTGACCACCTGATAGATTAAAAGCTAAATCTTGCAAGCGATCTTTTACCTCATCCCATAGAGATGCGCCCTTAAGAGCTTCTTCAACCTTATCATCTAATGTTCTTGCATTATTTTCACCTCGAACTCGGAGCCCATATGCAACATTTTCGTAAATGGATTTTGGAAAGGGATTGGGTTTTTGAAAAACCATACTGATTCGCATTCTTACTTCAATAGGATCAACTTTTGCATCTAGGATATTTGTATTATCAGGGTGAAGCACAATTTCTCCATCGTAACGATTGCCAGGATAGAGATCATGCATTCTATTAAAAGATCTTAAGAAAGTTGATTTACCGCAACCCGATGGACCTATAAGTGCGGTAATTTTATTTTCATATACAGGAAGGCTTACATTTTTAAGCGCTTGCGTCCCATCGGCATAATAAAAATCTAATTTTTTAGATTCAGCTTTTACTATTTCATTATGTTTATTTTTATCTACCATTTAATTTTTTTCCTAATTTTATAACGCAATCTAATTGCAAATCCATTCATCAAAGCAGTTAAAACAATAATCACTGCACCGGTTGCAGCAGCATTTACATGAAAGGCATGTTGTGGCCTTGAAATCCAATTAAACATTTGGATTGGAAGCACGGTAAAAGCTGCCTCAAGCCATTCAAAATTTAAGAAGGGTGCCGTGGTTGATATAGGAGAAGGGGGTAAAAAAGCAATGAAGGTTAGAGCGCCAATCGTTATCACAGGAGCTGTTTCTCCAATGGCTCTTGCCATCCCTATGATTACTCCGGTTAAAATTCCACCGTATGAGTAGGGGATAACGTGATTGATTACCACCTGCCATTTTGTTGCACCAACCGCAAAAGCAGCTTCTCTGATATGCACAGGAATTGCTCTTATGGATTCTCTTGTTGATACAATAACTATGGGGAGCATTAAAAGAGCTAAAGTTAGACCAGCAGTTAAAATACTTTGTCCTAAACCAAAACTATAAACAAACAATCCTAAGGCAAGAAGACCATAAATAATGGATGGAACCCCAGCTAGATTCGATACATTAATTTCAATTAAGTCTGAAATCCAATTTTTCTTGGCGTATTCCTCAAGATAAACTCCAGCAGCAATTCCTAATGGGACTGCAACAAAAAAAGTTACTATTAATACAAGGGACGATCCAATCCAAGCCGATAAAATTCCAGCTTTTAGTGCTCTCCTAGATGGGAAGTTACTAAAAAAATCTAGGGTAAATCTTGGATAACCATCAATAACTAAATCTAAAAAAAGAATCAATAACGTTATGGTTAATGATGCTATTACAAACATTCCTGTTGCAGCAAATATTAAATCATTCTTTTTATGTTTTTTAATGAGCGCTCTGATTTGACTGAGATCATTATTATTCTTTGCTTTTATTGCAATTTTAGCCATTTTAATTAATATCTTTCTGCATATCTTTTACGTACCCAATGACCTAAAATATTTAATAATAAGGTCATTACCAATAATGTTAATCCCGCTGCAAAAATACTTTGGTACCCTACAGTACCATGTTCCAAGTCACCCAACGCTACCGAAACAATATAAGCCGTAATGGTTGCAGCAGACTCAACAGGGTTGAAAGTAAAGTTAGGTTGTTGACCAGCAGCAATAGCCACAATCATAGTCTCTCCAACGGCACGACTTATGGCAAGTATATAGGAAGCAACTATGCCAGATGTAGCCGCTGGCGCAATTACTTTAATTGCAGTTTGAAATCTTGTTGCACCCATTGCATAAGCACCCTCTCTCATAGCCATTGGAACAGCTCGCATAGCATCTTCCGACACCGAAGCTATATAAGGAACAATCATAATACCCATTACAATTCCTGGCCCAAGCATGTTGAAGGTTGTTAAATCAGGATAGATCTGTTGTAAAAGCGGGGTAACTAGCATAAGAGCAAAATATCCAAATACTACGGTAGGAACGCCAACTAACAGCTCAAGTATAGGTTTTATGGTTTCCCGTACTTTATGACTTGCAAACTCAGAAAGATAAATTGCTGTCAGGGTTCCAAGTGGAACAGCTACAACAAGCGCAATCATGGTAGTGGTTAATGTTCCAGCAACAAGCGCTGATATACCATAATGTTTAATGGAATAATTGGGTGTCCAAACTGTATCAGTAAGAAAATCATAAATGGATACATGCTGAAAAAAAGGAATGGCCTCTGTTACTAAAACATAAACAATAGCGGTGGTGATAAAAACTGCTACAGCTGCCGATAGAAATAATCCAGACTCAATTATTCTCTCGGCAAGATGTCTTTTAAAGTTTTTTGCTAATCCAGCGCTAACATTTATATCTGACATTTTGGAGTTTTTATTAGGTAAAAATATGTCTGTAATCATAACGTGTTTTTTAAATTTAGGGCAAAAAAAAGGCAACTAAAAGTTGCCTTTTTTTGAAATAAAAGATTAATTGGCTGCAGCACGTTTAAGCATTTCTTTTACACTTAAACCAATCGCAGGCTTCTCAAAAGCAGTCCCTGTTTTACTACCCTTATAGTGAGCAGTTATAGCAGCATATTCTTCATCTGAAAATGCAATATAGCCAACTTCGTTAGCTAATTCCCCTGCATATTTAAGATAAAAATCGATGAATTTTCGAACATTAGGATCAAATGCCGCTTTCGTTGCATTCAGGTAAATAAAAAGTGGTCGCGCAAGAGGATTGTAAGAACCATCTTGAACCGTTCCCATAGAAGGAGTAATAAATTTACCTTCACTATTCTGAACTTTTACTGCAGCTAATTTATCTTTATTTTCTGCATAGTATGCTAAGCCGAAATATCCCATACCGCCTTTATCCCCAGCTACACCTTTAACCAAAACATTGTCATCTTCAGAGGCTGTAAAATCACCACGAATAGCTTTTGACTCTTCTACAATAGCTTCAGTGAAGTAATCAAAGGTTCCTGAGTCCGCACCTGGACCATATAGTTTTAGAGGGATATCTGGCCAACCCTCTCTTACTTGTGACCAGGTCATAATTTTACCTTGGGCAGCAGGCTCCCAGATTTTTTTAAGCTCAGCAGGGGTCATCTCAGTTGCAAAATCATTCTTTGGGTTTATGACAACTGTTAAGGCATCAAATGCTACTGGTACTTCAATAAATTCAATGCCTGCTTCAGCACATTTTTTTCTTTCCTTGGCTTTGATGGGTCTTGATGCACCAGAAATGACTGTATCACCACGACAAAATTTCTTCAATCCACCACCTGTTCCAGATACACCTACAGTAACTTTAATACCAGTCTCTATCTGGAATTCTTCTGCCACTGCTTCTGTGATTGGATATACGGTACTAGAACCATCTATTTTGATAATATCTACTGCAGCAATAGTTGGATTAGAAAAGGCGAATGTACCGGCTAAAACTGCAGCGATACTTGATTTGCCAAGATTTAACTCTTTCATCGTGAGATAACTCCTTTAAATAATTATAGGGGATTAATAAATTACTTGTTAAATATTAGATTTTAATTATGACATTTTAATGACATATTTATGATTAAAAAGTTAGGTATAATATGCGCAAATAATGTATTAAATATTTGGGGTTGATTTGTTATGGAAGATGAAGAAATTATTGAATTAAAAAATTTAATTAGCATTTTAGATAAAAAATTTAATACATTGCGGGGGTTTCTTTGACCTCGATACAAAAAGAGAATCTATAGCTCTTTTAACTTCGCAACAGGAAGATCCAAAGACATGGTCTGATAGAGCGTTAAGCCAAAAAATAGGCAAAGAAAAGAAAATGCTTGAAGACATTGTCAATCAAGCTGATTTGCTTAACCAGGGCATACAGGATAATAAAGAATTATTTGATATAGCGTTTGCTGACAAAGATATCGATACATTAAAAACTATTAAGGTTGATAGCGAAAAGCTTGACCAGGCGATTGATGATATTGAATTTAAGCGTATGTTCTCTCATCCTATGGATCCCAATAATTGTTTTATTGACTTTCAATCGGGAAGTGGTGGTACTGAGGCTCAAGATTGGGCCAACATGCTTTTTAGGATGTACACGCGATATGCAGAAAGAAAAGCTTTTAAGATAGAAGTGTTGGAATATTCAGAGGGAGAGGTTGCGGGAATTAAAGGAGCAACTTTAAAGATAAGCGGGGATTATGCCTTTGGTTATTTTAGGACTGAGACTGGTATTCATCGTTTGGTCAGAAAATCTCCCTTTGATTCAGGGAGCAGAAGACACACCTCCTTTGCTGGGGTAAATGTATATCCTGAAATTGATGATTCAATTGATATTGATATCAACCCAGCGGACTTAAGAATTGATACTTACCGAGCATCAGGGGCTGGCGGTCAACATATCAATAAAACTGATTCTGCTGTTAGAATTACACATGTGCCGACAAATACTGTTGTTCAATGTCAAAATGACAGATCTCAACACCGTAACAAAGCACAAGCAATGAATATGCTTAAAGCTCAGTTGTATGCAATTGAATTAAGCAAAAGAAATGAAGAAAAGCAGGCGATGGAAGATGCTAAAACAGATATTGGATGGGGTCACCAAATTAGGAGTTATGTCCTTGATCAGTCTCGTATAAAAGATCTACGAACCAATATCGAGATAGGAAATACTCAGGGAGTTTTGGATGGTGATTTGGATGTATTTATTAGTGAAAGTTTAAAGCAAGGGGTATAAGTTGAGCGATAAAAAACAAGATGTGATGCAAGATGAAAATGCTATTATCATGGAGCGAAGGGCAAAGCTAAAAGAAATTAGAGAACGTGGCGTTGCTTTCCCTAATCAATTTAAACCAGAAAATTTTTCTCAAAAGCTGCATGAATTGTATGATGACAAAAGCAAAGATGAGTTAGCAGAAGAAAATATTACGGTATCGGT